>OCVV012846310.1_pt1 | contig 83071 bp, 64 predicted proteins | sample 1539721 | NCBI WGS metagenome assembly OCVV01 (sample SAMN02144230, study PRJEB22623) | gut metagenome | biome: sheep rumen | host: Ovis aries | place: New Zealand
CGGAACGATTTCAGGAAGTGCCTGTGAAACAGCCTCGTCCTTTAGCTTGCGTTTCCAGTAGAAATAGCTGTTCCTTGATATTCCGTTCCGCTGACACCAGTCTGCGACTGTCAGTCCGCTGGCTTTCTGTTCTGCAAAATGTGATGCCCAAGCTTCAAGTTTTGCGCGGTTGACGATAGATCTTGTTGACATGAGATGATACCTCCTTCGGCTTTGGTTGATAAACTGCGAAATGGTGATATTATCTCAAAAAGTGGTAAGGTATATAAGGTATCGATGGTTGAGGGCTTACTTACATACGCAGATTCTAAGGCGCTTGAAGAAGATTATGGTTTTAGACCTACTATAGATATTAGAACTGGATTAAGAAGGTTTGCTGAGTGGTACAAGGAGTATTACGGTTAAAAACTAGTGCAATATTGACAAAAAAGATGTAAAATAGCGATAATTGTGTCATGTTTTGAAATGAATGGTATACGGAGGTTTTTGTTATGAAAATAGCAGTAGCAGGAACAGGATATGTAGGATTAAGTCTAGCAGTATTGCTTTCACAACACAATGAAGTGACGGCCGTGGACGTTGTTGCGGACAAAGTTGAAATGCTAAGAAATTGGAAGAGTCCGATACAGGATGAATACATAGAAAAATATCTTTTAGAGCACGAGAAAAGGAAACTGAATCTGTCTGCTACGCTTGATGCTTCATCAGCATATGCCGAAGCTGATTATGTAGTTATTGCGGCGCCGACCAACTACGATCCAAGAAAGAATTTTTTTGATACTTCGGCTGTGGAAAATGTTATCTCGGCTGTTTTGGCTGTAAACCATACAGCAATAATGGTTATTAAATCTACTGTTCCTGTGGGATACACCGAATCGGTTCGAGAGCGGTTTCATACTAAGAATATTATATTCAGTCCCGAATTTCTCCGTGAATCAAAAGCTCTCTATGACAATCTTTATCCAAACAGGATAATTGTGGGAACTACTGACAGTACAAGGGCTAAGGCGGAGAAATTTGCAGAACTGCTTAAGGATGCGGCAGAAAAGCCGGACATAGATGTTCTTTTAATGGGGCTTACAGAAGCTGAGGCGGTAAAGCTGTTTGCCAACACTTACCTTGCGCTCAGGGTATCTTATTTTAATGAGTTGGATACTTATGCCGAAATGAAGGGGCTTAATACAGGAGACATTATAAAAGGCATAAGCCTTGACCCTAGGATAGGTGATTACTACAATAACCCTAGTTTCGGTTACGGTGGCTACTGTCTTCCTAAGGATACAAAACAGTTGCTAGCAAATTACCACAATGTTCCGCAGAACATGATATCTGCAATCGTGGAGAGCAATAGGACACGGAAGGATTTCATCGCAGACCGGGTGCTTGATATTGCTGGGCTTTATGGTAATTCAGAAGAATATACCCACAGAAGGGAAGAGCAGACGGGAAATATAGTTGTTGGTGTCTATAGACTGACTATGAAGTCCAATTCCGACAACTTTAGGCAGAGCAGCATACAGGGTGTTATGAAGAGAATCAAGGCAAAGGGAGCTACTGTAATCGTATATGAACCCACATTGGAAGATGGAAGTACGTTTTTTGGATCGGTGGTTGTAAATAATCTGGAAAAGTTCAAAAGTGAGAGTAATGCTATAATTGCAAATCGTTACGACCCCGTGTTAGATGATGTGAAGGAGAAGGTGTATACGAGGGATCTGTTTAGGAGGGATTAAGTAAGATTAAGATTAGATGGATAAATATTAAATATTCTTGTAGAAAGTCCCGCTAAATGAAAACATCGGTGGAAAATTATAATAAACAACCTGGAATCGGCATAAAATATGATTCAAGAAATTAGATAGCAGAGCTCATAGTGGATATTAGCTTTTTATTGACCGAGCCACGAATAACGGAGTGTATGTATGCTGGTGAATGTTAGAATGGCTCTTACCATATGCTATCAGAGATTGATGAATGTGACAGTATAATTCAAAACAAGTTTAGTTTTTCTTATTGACAGAGGTCACTTCATAAAAGAATTTTACATATAAAGGAGAGAACAGAATTATGAAATTTGAAGATTACAAATTGTTTACCATTGGACCTACTCAAATGTATCAAAGTACACTTGATGTTAGAAAACATGTTGTTCCATATTTTAGAACTACCGAATTTTCAAGTTTGATGCTTGATAATGAGAAATTAATAAAAAAACTTCAATTTGCAAATGAAGCTTCGAAAGTGGTTTTTCTAACCGCATCTGGAAGTGGGGCAATGGAAGCGTCAGTTATAAACTGTTTTGATGTTAATGATAAAGTGTTGATTATATCGGGCGGTACCTTTGGAGAAAGGTTTGAGAAAATATGTAAAATCCATAATATTCCGTTTGAAACTTTAAAACTTGGTGCAGACGAAGAATTAAAAGCGTCGCATTTTGATGCATTTGATAATAAGGGTTTTACCGGCTTACTTGTTAACATTGATGAGACTTATACGGGGCAGTTATATAATATTGAGATAATTAAGGACTTTTGTGAGAAGAATAATATGTACTTGATTGTGGATGCGATTAGTTCATTTTTGGCGGATCCATACTATATGGAACAGAATAATATTGATGTGACAATAGTAAGTTCTCAAAAAGGTTTATGTTTAGCTCCAGGTCTTTCGATTATTACCATAAGCCCCCGTATGTTTGAAAAGATAAATAAGACTGATGTTAAATCATTATATTTTGATTTTAAGGATTATTTTCAAAATATGGAACGCGGACAAACCCCTTTTACACCGGCTGTAGGAGTTTGTTTTGAATTGAATGATATGCTACATAAAATAGATAAACAGGGCATAGAGGGAAGATTAAGAGAAGTTAAAGAGAGATGTGATTATTTTAGAAGTAAAATTAGTTCATTACCGATTCATCTTCCGTCATACCCACTTTCTAATGCAATTTCACCAATTAGATTTGAGAAAGACATTGCTATGGATTTTTTCATATATTTGAAGGATAAAAAACAAATTATGGTTAATCCTGTAGGCGGTGAATTGGGAAAACGTAGTATACGTGTAGCCCATGTGGGAGATCTTAATTATAGTGATTATGATAATTTGATTGAAGAAATAAAGAAGTATTTTGCAATGTGAGGGGAATACAAGCATGGACAAAGTCTTAAGAAACGATTTTCTTGAGTTTTGTAAAAATACTGCACCTGAAGCGAAGTTTGTCTTTATGGATCCCAAAGGGGCCGTTTTTGAAGAATGTGTAAAGATGAATTGCTTTTATTGTGGAAAGTATGGCAGAAACTGGAGATGTCCACCCAATCTTCCAAATCTAGATTATCCTCGAATGTTTTCTGAGTATGATGAAGGACTTTTTGTATATTTCAAATTTGATGTATCTGATAGGGTTCAGTTTGAAAGCATAAGATCGGAATCGAGCATAGTTCTTCACAAGGCTTTGTTACAAATGGAAAAGTGGTTTTATAATCATAACAGGTCAACAGTCATATCCTTCGGAGCGGGAAGTTGTAAACTCTGTAAGGGGGGATGTGGTAAGGAACGGTGCAATAATCCATATATGTCGCGGAGTCCATTGGAGGCAACTGGAGTAAACATAGTTAAAACTGCTGCTAAGTTTGGCATAGATGTGAAATTTCCAACTGATGACGAATTAATGCGTCTTGGTCTGATAATGTGGCAGGAACCTGAACAGTTAATTGAAAGGAGACCAGCTATGAAAAGTCAAGCATAAATTAGCAAATATTTATTTTAGCGATATGACCGTAAAAAAGGCTGACCTTAATAATCCTCATCGGATGAGGATTTCGTAAATCCATATGAAACGGTCGTATTATTTCAGATCAAAAGCAATGTTGTCCGTCAGCATCTTGTATATGACGCGAACAAGTTTACCGGCACAATGCCCCAATGCGTTGTAATGAGATTTACCCTCAGAACGCTTCTGAGCATAGTAATCATTGAAGGTTTTGTTGTTTTTGACAACGTTGTGAGCAGCATTTACCAGTGCGAAGCGTAGCGGCCTTGAACCGCGTTTAGACATCTTGGTATGCCTGGCTTCGAAATTGCCTGACTGATATACAGCAGGATCCAGACCGGCAAATGCGAGTACCTTCGAGGGATTAGAGAAACGGGATATATCCCCGATCTCCCCCAGTATCATTCCCCCATTGATTGCACCAATGCCGGGAATGGTCATTATAACGGAATCCAGGGATCCAACAAGCGATTCCATATCGGATTCCACAGTAGTAACCTGCTTATCCAGAAGCTCTATCAATTCGATGGTCTGAGTAATCTGGAGAGCAACGGAGCTGTCATTGATACCGACAGATTTCTGTGCAAGAACTCTTATCTCTTGTGCCGTATCCTTCTTGAAATGGCCGTGGGAAGCAACTTCAAGAAGATGAGCAAGATGAGTCATGTGCATAGAAGCAACCATACCGGCGGTAGGGGCTTCCTTAAGAAGCGCATAGCAGCTCTTATGATGAACTCCGTTAAAGAAGTACTGGATCTCAGGAAATGCCTGATCAATGTAAGAAGTCAACTGGATCTTAGCCTGTGTACGCTTCTTGATCAGCTTCATCCTGAATCTGCCGAGTTCCTTAAGATGAAGCAGAGAGATATCGTACTTCGTAAAGAGACGTGTAGGGTTCATCATCAAAGCCTTAGCAATGACTAAGGTATCGACCTTATCAGTCTTGGTCTTACGGATGTTGTTCTTCCGTAGGGTCGAAGTCTGGATAGGGTTAATGACACAAACCTTGTAGCCACTAAGAACAAGGAATTCAACAAGGTTGTTGCCATAATGGGCCGTTGACTCAAGACCTATGATGAGCTGGTCAGGATCGAGGGAATCGAGACTGGACTTCAGCTTATGGAAGCCATCATAGTCGTTTGTGAATTTGAACGGCTGAAGCATTACTTCACCATCTGAGGATACCGCAGAGGCAAAGTGGTTGAGTTTGGCAATATCAATGCCTACATAGATCATAAAACCTTCCTTTCTGAGTGTATTGGATGCTGTGACAATCCACAGGCGTTTATCCTCATAGACTTGATTGAAATAAGTGCTTAGGAGACAGATCTCCCGGCAACATCCAGCTTATAAACAATTCAGATAAAACCGTGGCAATACACTCCTTCAAGTAGTTGGACTACAGGAACAAATCTAAAGTCCACAGCATCTGAATGTATTGTACTGTCACATCACTAAAAGAAAGGAAAATGTGATGATTTAGCTTCTGAAATCATCATACAAGTAATGACATATGAAATATATTTTTATGGTTGCAGGTAAGGGTACGAGGTTACAGCCGCTTACGTTGAAACATCCTAAATCAATGTATAAACTTGATGGGGATACCACTTTGTTACAGAGAATGGTAGGACTTATAAAAAAGCATGATTCAGAAGCGGATATAGTTATTGTGACGGGGCATATGCATAGGGCTATAGAAGAACAGATAGAGGGTGCAACATTTGTTTATAACCCCTTTTATGAAGTTACGAATTCCATAGCATCTTTATGGTTTGCAAAGGAACATCTTGATGCCAATAATGTCGTATTAATTGATGGCGATATTGTTATGTCAGATGAGCTTGTAAGAGATGTAATGTGTAAACCTGTTGAACGACCATTAGTTCTTGTGGATAGTTCAATCAAGACTGATGGTGATTATAATGTAGAAGTATCCGGAGACCAGGTTCTGGTAATGAGCAAGGATTTGGATAACTATTACGGCGAATATGCGGGAGTTACAAAGCTGAATCATGATAGTGCTATTCAGATGAGAGAAGAGATGGATAGTATGATAGAAGAAGGCTTTTATGATCAATGGTATGAGAATGCATTGGTACAGTTGATTTTTAAGAATGATTTCAAGCTTTATTATAAGGATATTTCAAATTATGAGTGGACTGAAGTGGACTCTGTCAATGACCTGTTATTAGCGAAGCGTATTCATAATCAGGAATGAGGCACTGAAACTGCTCTAAAAGAAAACGGTCATGGTTCTTCCTTGACCTGCCTGGAACCAAAAGATTACGGATATTATCTCAGAAAAGTGTTACCCATATAAGGTACTAATGGTTGGGAACTTACCCCAAATGCTCCATAATTATAGAACACAGACAATTGCTCGAGGAGGAAAAATAGAATTGCAGATTACAGAAGCTTTTAAAGGAAGAGTATTGGTAATAACAGGAGGGACGGGAAGCTTTGGCTCTACTGTTCTGAAACATTTTCTGACATCGGATATCGGGGAGATTCGCATTATTTCCCGAGATGAAAAGAAGCAGGACATGATGAGACATATACTGCAGGCGAGATATCCTGAACATGCAGGTAAAGTTCAGTTTTACATTGGGGATGTTCGGAGCTTGGATTCCGTTCGCGATGTCATGTATGGGGCAAATTATGTGTTTCATGCGGCGGCTCTTAAGGAAGTTCCATCCTGTGAGTTCTTCCCTATGGAGGCAGTAAAAACCAATATTATAGGTACTGACAATGTGATTACTGCTGCTGTTGAGAATGGAGTGGAGAGGGTAGTCTTTTTGTCGACTGATAAAGCAGCATATCCTATCAATTCCATGGGGATGACCAAAGCGGTTGGCGAAAAAGTGGTGCAGGCACGGGCACAGAAGGCATTTGAACGTGGGGGTACTGTACTTTCCTGTACTCGATACGGAAACGTAATGTGTAGTAGGGGGTCTGTAATTCCGTTGTTCATAGATCAGATCAAGAATAAGCATCCTATCACCATTACTGATCCGAATATGACCCGTTTCCTGATGAACCTGGATGAGGCTGTTGACCTGGTGGCTTTCGCATTTGAGCATGCGGAACCGGGAGATCTCTTTATCCAGAAGGCGGATGCTTCGACCATCGGTGATCTTGCAGATGGCGTTATGAAGGTATTCGGTGAGACGGAGAAGAAGATCATTGGTACTAGGCATGGAGAGAAACTATATGAGACTCTTATGACCAGGGAGGAAAGACTACGGTCTGTTGATATGGGCAACTATTTTAGAATTGCACCGGACGGTCGCAGTTTGAATTATGATAAGTTCTATGTTGACGGTGATGTTCTGACAGAAGGTGATGAAGCGTATACCAGCCACAATACAAATCGTCTGGATGTGGAAGGTGTAGTAAAGAAGATTATGGAAACAGACTATGTAAAGGAAGAACTGGAAGGCAGGCCGCACGTAGTGGAGGCGTAGGGATGAAGATACTGGTGACCGGTTCCAATGGGTTTGTGGGACGCAATCTTGTTTGGAACCTTAAGGAAATACGGGATGGGAAGAACCATACTAGGCCTGATCTGCTGATTACGGAGATATATGGTTATGATATCGGTTCATCCCAGGAATCGTTGGAGCAGGCCTGCAGCAGGGCGGATTTTGTTTTTAACCTTGCAGGTGTGAACCGTCCGAAGGATCAGAAGGAATTCATGGAAGGGAATTTCGGCTTTGCTTCGACACTGCTGGACACCCTGAAGAAGTATAATAATACTTGTCCCGTGATGCTTTCCTCGTCAATACAGGCGAGTCTGTCAGGAAGGTATGCCGGATCGGAATATGGCAAGAGCAAACTGGCGGGCGAGGAACTGTTCTTTGATTATGGGAAAGAGACGGGGGCAAAGGTTTTGGTCTATCGTTTTCCGAATCTTTTCGGGAAATGGTGCAAACCGAATTATAATTCTGCCGTGGCTACTTTCTGCAATGCAGTGGCAAATGATCTGGAGTATACAGTAAATGACCGGAGTACTGAACTGGATCTGGTATATATCGATGACCTGATTGAGGAGATGCTGGATGCTTTAGAGGGGAGGGAGCATAGATGTGAGTATGAAAGTAGTGCAGATAGCGTGATTCCGATGGAAAAATCTGACGGAAGGTATTGCCATGTGCCCACATCCCATCATGTTACCTTAGGGGAGATTGTGGATCAGCTGCAGTCCTTTAAGGATATGCCTGTAAGCCTGTATTTACCGTCTATCCCGGATGGGTCATTTGCAAAGAAGCTGTATAGCACCTATCTGTCCTATCTTCCGGCAGAGAAGATGAGCTACTGCTTTAAGTCTAATGTGGATAACCGGGGAGTTTTCACGGAGCTGATACGGACAGCAGATCATGGACAGGTATCTGTCAATGTTGCTAAGCCGGGGATTACCAGGGGAGAGCATTGGCACAACAGCAAGTGGGAGCTTTTCATAGTAGTATCCGGACATGGTCTGATACAGGAACGAAGGATAGGAATTGATCCCGAGACTGGAAAGGGGTATCCGGTAATAGAATTCGAGGTGACCGGTGAGCAGATGAAAGCAATTCAGATGTTGCCGGGATATACGCACAATATTATCAATCTGTCGCCTACTCAGGATCTGGTGACAGTTATGTGGGCGAATGAGAGCTTTGATCCCGGACATCCGGACACCTTTTATGAGCAGGTGAACCGGGACGGGGATGAGAAGATAAATCCTGAGAAGGGAAACGTATGATGATATAATATCCCTCACTAAGGTGGGGGATTTTTTGTCTTGTACGGTTAAAAAATAAATTGAGAGGTATAGATATGGAATATCCTGAGTGGAAGAATAACGGAAAGATAAAATTGGCAATCATAGTTGGCACGCGCCCGGAAATCATTCGTCTGGCGGCGGTGATTACGAAGTGCCGGAAGTACTTTGATACCCAGCTTTGGCATACAGGTCAAAACTATGATTATAACCTTAACGGTATTTTTTTTAAGGATCTCGGCCTCTCTGATCCGGAATTGTATCTGGATGCAGTAGGTGATGACCTGGGGGCTACCATGGGGAATATTATTGACAGATCCTATAAAGCAATGGTGGCGACTAAGCCTGATGCGGTGCTGGTATTGGGTGATACTAATTCCTGCCTGTCGGTGATCGGCGCTAAGAGGCTGCATATACCTATCTTTCATATGGAGGCAGGAAACCGTTGTAAGGATGAGTGTCTGCCTGAGGAGACGAATCGGCGTATAGTGGACATTATCTCGGATGTGAATCTGGCATATTCGGAGCATGCAAGACGCTATCTGGCTGACTGTGGGCTGCCTAAGGAGAGAACTTATGTGACAGGAAGCCCTATGGCAGAGGTGTTACGCAATAATCTGGAAGCTATACAGGCATCGGATGTCCATAAGAGGGTATCTGACGAGACCGGAACAGCTATAGAAAAGGGGAAGTATATCCTGCTTTCTGCACACCGTGAAGAAAACATTGATACAGAGAAGAATTTTCTTTCTCTTTTTAATGCTGTCAATTCCATGGCGGAGAAATATGATATGCCAATACTTTATTCCTGCCATCCACGTTCCCGAAAACGGTTGGAGCAGATGACAGCAGACGGAAAGTTTACCTTAGACAAGCGCGTGATTGCACATGAACCAATGGGATTTCATGATTATAATTGCCTTCAGATGAGTGCGTTTTGTGTGGTAAGTGATTCCGGAACTCTGCCGGAGGAGTCATCTTTCTATACATCTATAGGGCATCCTATTCCTGCCGTTTGTATCCGTACTTCAACGGAAAGGCCGGAAGCATTGGATAAGGGATGTTTTATTTTGTCAGGGATTGATACGGTAGGTTTGTTACAGTCTGTGGATCTGGCAGTGGAGATGGTTCGTAGTGGAGACAATGGTATACCGGTACCGGATTACGTGGATACCAATGTGTCGGATAAGGTGGTGAAGATTATCCAGTCTTATGTGGGGGTAGTGAATAAAATGGTGTGGAGGAAAGGATAAAGATTGCGCTTCCTGGTTCGCACCATGGTCTAAGCTGTTGGAGAACATAAACAATCTCGTCGGTATCGGACGGACTCGGATCTTTGGAAGTTTATGTATCCGTATTTTGTGGTTGGCTATATCTGGAATCTGAAACATATAAGGCTTACTTGGGCGAAAAGACGCAAATGGTCCACGGACGGATATAACTTACTGTTTACCTGGTTGATATTCTGCTAAATAGCTATATCTTTCCGAAAATGACAAGGGATTTTTCCTTGAATTATCTGATGACAGCTGTTGAAACAGCTGTGGTCATACTTCTATGTCTGGGCATTGACACCTTGATAAAGATGTTTCTTGGGAATAAGTGTATATCAGTATAGGATGCGTTTTGGGGGATAGGTATAGCTAGTGAACAACGTTTCTTTAACAAGTGACAAGCTCTTCATATTATAGTATAATTTCTCTGTTATGGATTGTCGCCGTAATCATAAACATAATAATCTGATAAGGAATTTTGAAAGCATACTGGAGGTAGGAATACTTTCGGCTATGTATTATTTTATGTGGTATTGGGGCTATAAGCAGTACGGCATCCAGACCTTTGGAGGTTTTGGTAAATATGTTCTCATGCTGGTATATGCCCTTTTGGTTTTTGTGCTCTTCGGTATGTGTGAGGGCTTTAAATTCGGCTCTTTAAGATTTTTTGATGTGACCATGTCTTCGTGGATCGCACTTCTTATAGTCAATGTCATAAGCTATCTTCAGCTGTGTCTGATGGCCAACAGGCTTCTTCCACCCGTCCCCATGCTTCTGCTTACCCTGGCAGAGCTGGCTGTATGTACCCTTCTGTGTTACATATATTCAGTGGTTTATTATATGATGAATCCTCCACACGATATGCTGCTCATATCCGGTGGTAAAAAGGGACTTGCAATCAAGAAAAAAATTGAAAGTCGAGGGGATAAGTACAGGATACGTGAGAGCATCAAGCTGGACGAACATATATTCGGTGAGCTTGGTGCAAGCACGGATAAAAAGGCAGTCCTTAAACCAATTTTTGAGAAAATGTCAGGATTTGAATCGGTAATTTTGAATGATATTCCCGCCGATACCAGAAATGAACTTCTGAAATACTGTTATAATCATGATATCAGGACATACGTGGTGCCAATAATCTCGGATATAATAATGTCCGGCTCATCGGATATAAATCTTTTCGATACCCCTATACGTTTCGTGGAGGGAAGAGGACTGACCGGCTTTGAGAGCTTGATAAAAAGGATAATGGATCTTGGACTTGGTACAATTGCTGTGGTGATAACGGCACCCGTGATGCTGATTGTTGCAATCGCAATAAAGCTTGATGATGGTGGACCGGTCTTCTTCAGGCAGGAAAGAGTGACTAAGGATGGAAGGCTTTTCAGTATCCTTAAATTCCGCAGTATGATAGTAAATGCAAATGAAGTAGGAAAGGTAGAGGGTACCACTAAGGAAGATCCCAGAGTCACTAAAGTCGGGAAAATAATAAGGCGTTTCCGTATAGATGAGCTGCCTCAGATCATAAATATCTTAAGGGGCGATATGTCCCTCGTAGGTCCCAGACCCGAATGTAAGGAATTCTATGATAAGTACAGCACTGAAATCCCGGAATTTGTTTTTCGCAGCAAAGTAAAGGCAGGCCTTACCGGATATGCGCAGGTATATGGCAGGTATAATACCTCAGCATATGATAAGCTGCGCCTTGACCTTATGTATATAGAGAAATACACCCTCCTTTTGGACATAAAGATAATACTTATGACCTTAAAGGTTCTGCTTAAGAAAGAAAGTACTGAAGGCTTTGATGCGGATAATGAAGAGGATGCTGCTGAGGGGGGCTCTGATTAGTTAATCCGGGAAATTTTTACTAGATATAGGAGAGAATAGATCATGGAAGAAAGAGAAATTGACCTTATAAGCCTGTTATTTTATCTGTTGTTGCATTGGCGCAGCCTGATTGCAGCAGGGCTGATTGGATTGCTTTTAGCCTGTACTTTTAATGCAGTAAAAAATGTTTCAGAGAGAGTATTGCCTGTTGATGAGGCCTCGGTGACTCTTTCGGTTGAAGACATGGGGGCTGTGAATACCTACGCAAACAGCGTCAAGATGTACGAGTCTATGCAGTCTGCATGGTCAGAGTCATCATATATGGCGCTTGATGGATATAATGTAGCAAAGACAGGGGTAATGATCATCGTAAAAGGCAAAGGCGCTGATAGGGTGGCAAATATCGCCCAGGCGTATCGTGACTTGGCAGCCGGTACCGGAGCTGTTGAGTATATATGTGCGTCAGAAGGAATAGATGATACAGGCATTACCGAGCTGATAAGTGTTGATCCTGCTCCTGTTAACAGTGTGGGTGCTACAAGTAATTATATTGGCGATATAAATACTTGGGTTTGTAGTGATGATGAAAGCGAATGTGTGATTCCCATATACGTTGAGGTTATAGGTAAGGACACTGATGCCTCAGCGCGCATGGCTGATCTTTTGCTTGAATACTTAAATCAGGAAAAAAGCAGTATCGCTTCGAATATGGGGGAGCACAGTCTGACGGTGTTGAGCAGGAGTACGACCGTAGGCATTGATTCAAATGTCCTGAATAAGCAGAATACAAATTACAGTACTCTGTCGAGGCTGGGTGATACTGTGGCGGCTCAGAAGAAAGCACTGTCAGCTGATCAGTTGGCATACTATAAGAATACTTTAAGCGATAATGATGCGTATGATGCCGCTAAAGCTGGTATTTCTTCCGGACTGACAGGAATCCGTTCATTTATAAGCCTGAAAATGATCGCAATTGGTCTTTTTGCCGGCGTCTTCTGTATGGCCGGTTTATGGGCGGTTCTTTATGTGTTTAATAACCGGATAAAATCCGAGGATCCCATCGAGAATCTTTTCAAGATAGCTGTCATTGGAATGATTCCTGCAGAGTATGAAAAGAAGCGTCTGTTTGGCTTTGTCGACAGATGGATCATATCCATACGCGACAGGAACAAGCGGATATTCAGCGTGGATGAAGCTGTATCCCTTATTGTATCCAGGGTAAAGGTCCAGAGCTCAAAGGATGAGGTATCAAAGCTGGTACTCATCGGCTGTGATTTGGGAAAGAATGTACCGGATGTTCCGCAGGAAATGGCTGATAAGCTGAAATCAGGAGACATAAATGCTTCTGTACTGGACAATGTCCTCTACGATCCTGAGAATACAGAGAAGCTGGGAGAGATGGACGGGGCAGTGATCATAGAGAAGGCGGGCAGAACCCTTTACAGTGAACTTACGGAAGAGATAGAGCTTCTTAAACGCCAGCAGATTAAGATATTAGGCTGTGTGATTGTAGAATAATATGGGTGCACTTGTCATTTTTCCTATAGCAGCCGCATTGGCTGTGCTTGGGAGACGTAAATTCGAAGAGACGGTTTTCCCGGCTGTAGGCATAGTTACGGTTACGATTATGCTTGCCGGTATGTTAGGATCCCTTAAGGTTGGGGTTTTTGTTGTGCCATTGTATCTGGCTGCTTCTGTTGTTTTTCTTATTGTCAGGCGGCAGGATTTTCGTAGATACGTGCTTACCCCGGGACTTCCGGCATTCGTTGTCTTTATTATATTTTTTCTGATTTTTTCTTACGGAAGGTTTTTTACGACCGATGCCGCTCTTTCCAAGTATGGTCTGGTGGCCCTCAATATGTTCGAGACGGGATCCCTTAATGATACTTGTGCATATTATGAGCTTAACTGGCCTCTTCCCACTGTATCCGTCTGGGCTTATTTCTGCTGTTTTACGGGAGGCGGCTTTTCTGAATGGATATGTATCTTTTCATATGATATCTTTATTATTTCGGCGGTTCTGCCGATATTTACCCGTATTAAGTCTCTGAAAGAAGAATCCTGGCAGTGGATGATGTTGTTGCTGTTCTGCATTCTGCTGCCTATCCTCAAGCTGCCCGAAGCTTACAGCGCATATGACATGGCCGTTCCGCAGGCTGTATCTATGGTATATGCATACCTTATGCTTAATCAGGTCATAAGCTTTAGGCTGCGTGATGGCTCAAAATGGTGGTACGCAGGCTTTATTGCCTATGGTCTGTTTTTGTCTTGTATATTGACTCAGTATGGTGTATATGCATCTATTCCTCTTACGATGGTAATGTGTTCGGCTGCTGTTTCGGATGCAGAGAAGCGTAAGTATTTATTGACATCATTGGTGGGAGGCTGTCTCCTTTCGCTTGTGTTCAGCATATATGGGATACTGTCTGCCGGAATGGATGCTGACATGATATTGTACATACCTGTATGCTGTCTGGTAAGTGTGGTATTATCCATGGTTCTGACTCTTCTTGTGAGGCTTTATGAGAAGGGCTATAAAAAGATATCTTTAATTATCGTATTATTTATTGTTGCAGGTATAGTGGCGATAGCTGTATTTATACTGCAGAACAGCGTGAACAGTGACTTTTTAATGGATTGGTTTATGGAGTATACTGACAAGATCTTTGTGGGGCGCAAGGAGGAGGCGGATTATATCATAGGCAGACATGTGATTCCTGTATATGATGTTCCTTTTCTGTTTTTTATGATGGTCATTTTCGGATTTGCTTCCGGCAGGATTGAAAAGAAATCATTGGATAAAACAGCAGAGATTCATGCCTTTAATCTCTCACTTGTGTTTGGTTCTGTTCTGTATATGCTAATTCTCTGTATTTTATATATAAATGTCATAAGACAGCCTCATTCAGCCACGAAGCCATCTATAGCGGTATATGTTGCTCCGGTGGTCATACTATCGGCAGTGGCTGTCTTTAAGCAGTGCTTAAGAGCATGGAGGAAGGAGATTGTTATTGGTGCCGGAACTGTTGCTTTGACTGCCTGTGTTTTTTCTGACCCGGTAAGTGCTGTATTCGATAAGCCTGAATATGAGAGTGAATATCCTCTTATCTCAGCTTGCGAAGATGCAGGTGTTCTGGAATTGACGGGAACTGACAGGGTGTTTTATATTGACCGGGAACTGACAGATGAATTACCGATATCATTTGTATGGGAAGTATTTCCTGCAGGGGCTAATAGTATTAATGGCCTCTATTTTAACCCTGAACCCTATAAATGGGATGATGATATCAGGGAGCCCCTTACACCGGAAAAACTGGCGGATGTGATCGAGGATGGGAAGTATACATATGTGTATCTGAAAAATGTGGACGATTATTTCTGGGAGACATATTATCCAGATTTTGCCAATTTCGGAGCTGACATCAGGAATGATGCGATATATCGCGTTGAATATGATGATGATGGTCTGTTGCAGATTGCATACATTGCGGGTGTTTCGCAGGAAGAAGAATCAGAGGAGGCAGAGTGATGGGGATACTGGTTGCTCTGCCTATAGCTGCAGCAATAGCGATAATGGACAGAAAAAAAATAGAGGAGTTTTTATTTCTGGCGATAGGAATAATAATATCGTTTATTTTGGTGGCAGGATATTTTGGCAATACGCTTTATGGGGTTGAGGCAGCTGTTATAACAGGTACTTGTGCGGCAATTTATTGTCTGGTTATGTTTATTAGAGATAAGGCAAGATTTAATGAAAGTGTGTTTACTCCCGGTTTATTGTGGGGGCTGATCATTTTTGTGGTACTGGGGGTATTGCTTATAGGTAAGACTGACCTGGGTGATGATAATGACACCTTTTGGGCACATGCACCACAGATTTTGAATATGTACAGGTATTCTGATTTGGGGAATACGAGCAGGAGGATGGTAAATTATTCATTGCTGTATACTGCTCCGGTTTACACATCCTGGTGTTATTTCTGTAACAGAGTATGGTTTGTGTATTCTGACGGAATAAATCTATGGGCGTGGCAGATATTTATCATATCCGGTTTTCTGCCTTTTTTTTCATTTTCTGTAAAAGGTGGCTATAAGAAACAGATACTTATAGCTATAATGATTTCTATTCTTCCTAATATCGTAACCTGTTCATATAATTTTATGCCTGATATTCCATTAGCTGCCGCTATGATATACGGAACTATAATGACACTTCGGCTGTATCGTGGAATCGATAGGTATAATGATATAGGGTATCTCTTGGGTGCGTGTATAACGTTATTTCTAGTATGCATTATGAAGAGAGTAGGAGGAATGTGTATATATGGTATAGTGGGTATTGCGGTAGTGTACACACTTGATCGAATAAGCGTAAAGGAAATTAAAATTGGGTTGTTTAGTAAACTATTTCCCATTATAGTCATGTTTGAGTTTGTTGTTGCAACTTTTTTATTTACTTTTTTTATAAATGAAGCCTATGATAGCTATTATAGTGAGAAATATGGGGCAGGCTATTTTGGCGGGAATTATAATTATGTGAAGATAGTACTATGTGGTGTAGTAGCATATACAGTTTTGGGAATTAGTGTTTATATAATCAAAGTTTTAATCAATAAAAAAATATTTCTTGTCACTGTTCCATTTCTATTTATTTTTATGGGCGGAATGAAATATGTGATGGTCCGTAAGGCAATGGATATGGCGAATGATTATAAGGGTGATAGTGGTGTTGTGCAAGGGATATTCTTCAGATTTTTTGAAATGTGGTTTAACAGGGAGCATTTTGGAGGAAATAGATTTGGAGGAGGATGGATAATATCTGACGGATTGTTTGCTATCATTCTTGCTGTTGTAATAGTTGTTATTGGATTCTTTATTGTAAAAGGAAAAATAATATATGTGGAAACCATGAATGACCTTATGAATTCTACATGCGTGGTATTTGGTGGATACACTATATATATGCTTTTTTATTGCTTTATCTATATGACCATACAAGGGGGCTATATGAGCGGTGAGTCCTTTGGTCTTACTGACAGGTATCTGGGGCCTGCACTGATGCTTGTGGCAGTTGTGGTGTTATATGAGCTGCTGAGCATACAGAATATTGATCATAATATTGTATTGGTCTGTGCTATTGTTTTTCTTATGCTATTGCTGCCGAATAATATATTTCATATATTGAGTCTCGACAATAAAGACTATTGGGGGGAATATAATAAAATGTATGCCGATTCCGGTGTAGAGTTGAGTGAAGAGGATAATGTGCTGTGCCTTGGACCGGACCATTGCCAGTACTATGTATTTCCTGCTAAAAGTGTTCAGAGTTATGAGGCGGCTGAATGTGAATTATCCCAGGAGGATTGGTCTGGGCAGGTAATAAGGTATGGATACAACTATCTGGTACTGGAGGATTATAGCAGCGAATTCCCGGAAACTTATCAGGATATGTTTGAAGGTGGGCTGGGATCCATAAAAAAAATGGCTATTTATTCTGTAAAGGTTGATGCAGACAATAAGGTATCTTTTGTTCCCTGCAGATCAGATGTGGAGTGAAACCTGTATATAACTCTGTATACATGATCTATTTAGTATAGGAAATAAGTATAGAAAAAAGATGTGCTGTGCGATTATCGGAGTTTCGGGAGAATGTTAGGAGAAAAAAACAATAGAAAGTGCATAGAAATCTTTATTGTTGGTCTTTTTTTCATTGCTTATCTTTTTCTCTGGTTCAAGCAGTATACATATTTTAACTATGCCGGTGGGGAACTGTATTTCGATGATGAAGAGCTTATTGCATATGCGTCCACGGCGGCTGAGAGAGAATTCAATCTTGCCCCGGAATATTCTGAGAAAGTGTCCCGTATCATTTTCTGGACCAATAAGTTTTCTGAGGTAGATATAGTTAATGAAAGTGGTAATACCTGGCAGTTTACCGTTTCGGATTACTATGGTGATGAGGTACCGTCTGCAGCAGAACCGGTGATTCTTCAAAGTGGAGAATCCTTCAGCTATGTTGCTGATGATCGTGGCGGCTATGTGGTGACGGTTTATGGCAGTGATCAGGATGCGGATACAGACGGACTGTGCATAAGGTACAGTAGTCAGGCGTATATGGAAAGATGGAAGAGGGCGACTGTTATTGCGCTGGGAGTCATATCCGCAATGATAATTTTGCTCTGTCTTTCTGCTTTGACATTATACCGGTACTTTAATAGCATTGCGCCATATGTATGTTTGGGGATGGGGGCAATAGGTTTTGGTGTTTCGGAGTATGCCGGTTTTATCGGGGGTGAGGCTTATCTGACTGTGCTGCCACAGATAGGGGCGTTTTTTCTTGGCGTAACTGCCATAATTTGCGCACAAAGGCAGCCGGAACAGGCAGAAAACGTATCAGGAAAGCAGTACTGTCCTTGGGTATGGGCTATAGTAGCAGCATTCGTTGCGATAATTCTTCATTTTCTAATGCTCTCTGCCGGCGCAGGGTCAGTATTGTACGTTTTTACCGGTGGAGAGAATTCGGGACGCAGGATACTTGGATACATAGTAGTATTTGCAGTGTTTCTCATTTTATTTCTCATTCTGGGACGTATACAACTGTCTGGATTCTTTTTGGGTACAATCAGGTCTTATTTTTCCGGGCGGATCGCTTTCCTGTCTGCCGTTCTTTGCATCTTTGTCATTGCTCGTTCCTGGATAAAGATACATCCGTTATTCATTGCACTGTTTATTGTAATTATTATTAGCCTTCGTTTTGGAAAGAGAATAAGGATTCCGCAAGCGGTGCGCATGATTTATTATGTATTGCTTTCTGCACTTGTTGCAGTCAATTCCTGTGTTATTAATTTTTGGGATACAGGCAGATGGGAGGATGTTTATCATACCGGTACATTTTATAACACCATGTTTTTTACAGCGGCGGGGGAGCCCTTTCGTGGTGGACTTAACCAGATGTATGGTCATTTTGCCCTGTTCTATAAGATCCCGATGCTGATCTTTGGAAATAATATGCGTACGGTAGGCGTGACGACGGCTTTCTTTGCGGCAGTGGCAGTTTTTCTCGTTTTATTGTCCGTTGACCGTATACTCAGTTCTGATATCTCATGTCTGATTTCCGGTATGGTTTTGATAGCATACCTCATTACCGATTACCTTTACCTCCAGTCATTTCCGCTGCGGATGCTCTGGTCATTTGTTCTGTTATATTACTGTGTAATAATTAAGGACAAAAAAATGACTATGACTAAAAGGATGCTTGGTTATATTATCTGTGTTCTTGCTATAGTATGGAATACAGAAAGCGGATTGGTCTGTGCCGTTAGCTGGGCTGTATGTATTGTGCTGCATTCCGGAAAAAAAATGTCAGCTAGAATGCTCCTCCAATCCGGATTTATTGAGATACTGGTTGTTATTGCGGAGGTATTTGCTGCATATAGCACGATTAAACTATATAACATCTGTATGATATCCGATGGCAATGCTCTTTCAGAGTTCCTGAGCTGGAGAAAAGAAATAGCCACTTTAGCCAGGTCGGATGCAGGGGATACTAATAATGGTTCCCTGTACTGGGTGAATGCTCCCTGGATGTATATTGAGACAGCTTTGATGGGATGTGTGGCGGTGTTGTTGGACAGGGCAGGATTATTTGGAAAACGCAGATTTTCAAGTGATGATCTTCCTAAAGTGTTAATAGTATTTTATGCTGCAGGGATATTTATTTATTGGATGGGACGTCCTGAAGAATACAATATTATCGCTCCTTATATGGGGTGTGTTGTGATGTTTGTTTACGACCGTATGGTAGCTGTTTCGAAAGAACGGGTTAAGAAAGGCGCTTATAGTTACGATGTTTCAGCTAATGTATGGCGTTTAACAAGTATGGTCTTGTGTTTGGTGATAGCCGGTTTTCTTTTTAGGATACCTGACGTGGTCTGCTATACTAAAAGAAACCTGGCTGACCGTTCTATAGCAGATTACAGAAAAGTAAAACAGTATCTGCAGATATTTGATGAAAATGTGCCGGAAGGAGCAGATGGTGAAGCAGTAGGCCTCAGAATGATATGTATGAGCCTGGGCAGGGATTTGGAAAGCGATGGACTTGGATGGGGATACAATGAGGAAGAATTGGAAAAGAACTGCCGCGAGAAAGAGTGGCTGATACTGGGAAGCGAAGATGTGGGAATGCCGTTCTTAGAGTTGGACAGAGTCATACACTTTGGTAAGATGGATTATTATTTATATCATAATAAGGAATTTCTTCGTTAATCCTGCAGGTTAGGTGAGGAAATATGGTATAGCAATGAGATTAAAAAGATTTTTTAAACTAGGCCCGGTAGTGTTATTTAAGAAGGTAGTCGGCTATGAGGAAGTATATACAATCGGAATAAGGCCGATGGAAAGCACCGCAGATACGCCTTACAGGTGTGTTCCCTATAAGAAAGATTATTGGTATGCAGATCCTTTGACATTTGAATATGGCGGAAAGCATTACCTGTTTACCGAGGCTTATGACAGAAGGAAATCTGTCGGAAGTATCGCTGTTTCAGTTATTGATGATAGAGGGCATATTTCAAAGCCCAGGATAATAATAAAGGAAAAATACCATATGTCATATCCATATGTTTTCATGTGGAATGGTGATATATATATGATCCCGGAAACAAGTGCTAATATGACTATCAACCTATACAAATGTGTTGAATTCCCTCTCAGATGGAAGCCGGAAGCGCAGATGCGGATTGATGAGGTTTTTGTTGATGCGGATGTTTTTGTTATGGGGGATAATGAACTGTGCCTGCTGGGATCCGCAGTAAACAAGGCTGATCCGCTTAAGGTAAGGTACAGCAGGTATCGAATTACAAAGAATGAATCAGAATACAGTTGTCACCATGAAGGATATGCTGCTTCTGGATGGAATTATTTTGACCGAAATGCCGGAAAGCCGGTTGTTATCGATGGTGTTAAATATATACCGACCCAGGAGAGTTCTGAAACGGATTATGGGATTAAAATCAACTTCCGCAAGTATACAAAAGGATATAATGTAGCTCCTTGTGTATCTGATTCTATTACAGTTGATAACACATGTTTTTCAGCCTGTATAAAGCGTGCAGACATGATAGGTGTGCATACATATAGCAGGATTGGAAAATTTGAAATAATAGATCTGAGGTATTACAAATTTTCACCGGATACGAATATTAGGCGCATAGGCCATATTTTCAGCCGATTTGTATCAGGACGGCAAAACTGATATACTTGCAGATGGTGAATAATACACTTTGGGGCATGGTGATAGTATGCCGGGATTGAATTGATTATGAGCTTATACTGGAAAACAAGAACCCTTATCAGTGGTGATTACAGGGAAATTGAGAGCAATTACATAGAGTATCATAATAAAAAGGTTATCGAAAAGTATCGGAATACAAATACTCCGATTTATTGTGATATACGTCTGTACAGTGATGAGGGGGGATTATTTTGCCACTGGCTTAAGGCACTGTCAGGTATAAGCTATAGCATACGCAATGGCTTTATCCCAGTGATAGATATGCAGACCAAGGAAAACATCCTCATGACCGATAAGGAAAGAAAGCGCATAAATGCATGGGAGTATTTTTTCCTTCAGCCCGGTGGGATTCATTTTTCGGAAATAAAAGGCAAAAAAAACGTTGTAATACTTGAAAATCCAAGGAGCATGGATGGGATTGGTGAACTGATAAGCTCGGAAATCGCTGCTGATTATTGGCGTACGGTCGTTAAACGTTTTATAGCTTTTTCTGGTGAACAGCAGAAAATAGTGGATAACCATATAGATCTTTTTAATACCGATGATCGCTGGCTGGGAGTATTGGCAAGAGGAACAGATTATCTAAATCCGGCTGTTGGTCATCCGGAGCAGCCACAAGTCGCTGATCTGGTAGAGAAAATCGATGAAATGAGCGAAAAAAACAACTGTAACAGGTTGTTTGTTGCGACTGAGGATGCTGATATTTTGGATGGATTGAGAGCTGTGTATGGGAATCGAATGTTCTATTTAGATCAGAAACGTTACCGCGGACAGCAGAAGGATAAACTGGGGCACCTTGATGATTACAAACAGGGTGCCATTGAGATGAACAGGATTTATCTTGCAGCTATGTATTATCTTGGAAGATGTGATTGTCTGCTGACCGGTAATACTACAGGAGCGGCTGGTGCGTTTCTGTTTTCTGAAGGTTATGATGATTTATTTGTCTGGAGCAAGCCATCAGGGGAAATATTGGAGAAGGAAAAAATTATGGAGGCAGCTAATGTTTATGATAATAATAGAAAATAGCACGTATATCATGAACAATTTGAATAAGTGGAGAGATATGCTGTGAGAGTAATCCATCTTTCAACTGAAGATCAATATGGTGCTGGAAGAACGGCTGTTAGAATAAGTGATGCTGTCAGATATCAGGGGATAGATTCTGATGTTTATGTAATTAGACATGGCATGGGTTCATATGGTTATGAAATCCATCGCGGCGTATATGAGCAGATTAAGGCTGTAATAGACATCAAGCGTGATGAGATGAAGGTTGCTAAGTATTCTGAACGGGCATTATTTAATCCGGCAGGGGGAGGAATAGATTTTAGTAAAGCAGAGTTCATCAGAGAAGCAGACGTCATAAATCTGCATTGGGTTAATTATGGTGTCTGGTCACAGAAACTGATGTGTCTGTTAGCTAAGTTAAAAAAACCGATAGTTTGGACTATGCATGATATGTGGCCGTTTACAGGCGGATGCCACTGTGATGAAAACTGTGGCAGATACTCTAAAGCCTGTGGGACGTGTCCGGTGCTTCAAAGTAATGATGTAAATGATATTTCGGCAAAGTCATTAAGCATAAAGTCCAAATTATACGCGCAGAATAATATAACGTTTGTAGGACCGAGCAGGTGGATGACTGAATCAGCTAATAACAGTGCAGTAATAAGGAATAATAATCTGTCATGCGTAAATATAGGAAATCCGATATCAGGGGATGAATTTATTCCCCGTGATAAAAATGAATGTTTTAAACTAATAAGGCTTAATACTAAAAAGAAAGTGATCCTTTTTGGGGCGGTTAATGCTACCTCTGACCGAAATAAAGGATTTGAAAACCTGAAAAAAGCCCTTTCAAAACTGGATAGATCAAAGTATCTTCTGCTTATTTTTGGCGGAAATATAAAAGGTGATTTTGCGGGCTTCGAAACTGTGAGTACAGGTTTTATATCTGATGATCTGCATCTGTCATTGATATATAATGTAGCTGATGTTTTTGTAGCACCGTCTTTTCAGGACAATCTTCCGAATACTGTGATGGAGGCGCTTTGCTGCGGCGTCCCGGTAGCGGCATTCAATATTGGTGGTATGCCCGATATGATAATTCCCGGAGAAAACGGTTATCTTGCAGGTCCTTATGATTGTGATGATCTGGCAGGCGGCATTAAGGAGTGTGCGAATCGCATATATGATCGTGACAGTATCAGTAACTGTATAAGAAGAAAATACTCAGCAGAGAGTATAGGGGAGCTGTATAAGGATCTGTATTTTAGGATACTCCAAGGTAATAATTCATGAATGACGTAAACATTAAAAGGGGGTTGAGGTGAATAGGAGAAAAAATGTACTGGTATTTCCGGCTGGATCGGAAATTGCGCATGAAATATATGATGCACTTAAGTTTTCTAAGTTTGTATCGCTGTTTGGCGGAACAAGTGAGGATAATCATGCAAAATACTGGTTCAAAAATATTATCGATGATTTTCCGAGTATTTATGAGGAAGGATTTATCGATTATTTGAACAGAGCTATTGATGAACATCATATAGACTATGTATATCCGGCTTTGGATAGTGTTTGTCTTTTTTTGAGTCAGAATATGTCTAAAATTAATGCAAAAGTTGTTATTGCTGACTACAAAACAACAAGCTTGTGCAGATCAAAATCAGATACGTATAAGTTTTTTAATGACGAATCTTTTATTCCCAGGGTTTATGAAAACATTGAAGATGTAAGGGATTTTCCTGTGTTTATAAAGCCTAAAATGGGTGAGGGAGCAAAAGGGGCTGTCATAATAGGTGATAAAAAGGACCTGACCCATTATTACAATGAAAATGTAGTGGTTTGCGAGTATCTTCCAGGAGATGAATATACGGTAGATTGTTACACAAATAAGGATGGAAAACTCCTGTCTTTAAAAATGCGCAGCAGAGAAAGAATAAAAGCAGGAATCGCCGTTCGGTCTAATCATGTTGAGATAAATGATGAAGTAATACACATTGCTGAGACGATTAATTCAAGGCTGGATTTTTTTGGTGCATGGTTTTTCCAGGTAAAAAGGGATAATAATAATAAATTGAAATTACTGGAGATTTCTCCTCGAATCCCAGGTACAATGGGAATCTCCAGAAATAAGGGAATAAATTATCCTCTTTTGACCATAATGGAGATGGAAGGCTACGATGTTGAAATACAGGAAAATAATTACACAATTCAAATAGACAGATGCTTTAAGAGTGAATTCATGCTTGATCTGGTTTATGAAAATGTTTATGTTGATTATGATGATACATTGATTATAGATGGTAAGGTTAATAATTATCTGATGTTTTTTTTGTATCAGTGTGTTAATGAAGGGAAAAAGATTTTTCTGTTGTCGAAGCATATAGGTGATATTTTTGAGGATTTAGCTAAATACAGAATTGATAAAAATATTTTTGATGAGATTTATGTGTTAAATAGGGAAGATGAAAAGATTGAGTATATAAAAGGTGATAAATGTATTTTCATAGATGATTCTTTTGCCGAAAGAAAAAAATTTATCAGCAAAGGTATTCCTGCTTTTGATCTTGACATGATAGAGAGTCTGGTTGATTGGAGGCGTTAATCTATGATTGTTGCATTCACTGGACCCTATGGCGATAACAATTTTGGAGATTATATGATGCTGGTCAATAATCTCCTTGATTTTTTGTCGCAAAATAGACAGATAAGCGGTTTGGTAGTTTTCTCTTATGAAAAAGAAAACTTAGAAGCAGTATTAAGAAAATACATTCCTGATACCAGATTAGAGATAATTTGTATTGAGAGTTTGATAGAGTATGAGAACTGTGTCTCAGAAAAGTTTGAGATCAGGTATAAATATCCCCAATATGATAGGAATGGGATATTGTCTTCTGTTAGAAATCTGTCAGAAGTGGATGCTGCTGTTTCATCTGTGGATGTGATGGTTTTAAGCGGCGGCGGCTGTATGAATTACTATTGGCTTGCGGACCATAGGTTATGGAAATTATATTCAATTATTACACCACTTATATTGGCAAAAAAATACAAAAAAAAGTGTGTGACCATGGCAAATACTTTTGGGCCATTTGGGAAAGCGGATGTTTTTTTTAGAGAATTTTTTAAAGATATATGTTTTGACAGCCTGTGCGTGCGTGATCTGGTTTATTCACGCAAGGAATTATCAAGTATAGGTATATCGGATGATATTTACGATAGTTGTGATGATTTTGCAATTGTCAAAAATATACAGGTGAAAAAAAAGCTTGAGAAGCGAGAGTATTTTGTACTTGAACTATACTGTTCGATAGAAGATATAAAAAAATATGCACAATTCATAGAAACATTTGCAAAAAAAATAAAGCGTGATTCTGGGTATGATATGTTTTATTTACCGATTGCTCCGGGATTTGGCGGGGAAAAACAGGGGCAGTGCCTTTATGGGATGCTTGGCAGTATGGTTAAGCTTGAACCGATAAATGGATTTGCTAAATTCGAAGATGTTGAAGAAATAATCCGTGGTGCTAAATTTGTCATATGTGACAGATATCATTTATTTGTACGTTCCATTATGAATAAGATTGCTTGCATACAATGGCTTAGAATGATAGATGGCTCAGATGTATATTATAGAAATAAGTGTGTTGGCTTTTTGGAGAGTTTGTATGGGACAGAGAATAAAGCAGACTTTGATAAGTACTTTACCACTGATTCATTGGTTGAAATATTAAGTAATGATAATTCATTTTATGAAAAGATAAATTTTCAAAAGACTTATTTAACATCAACAGAACAGAAAGATATTGACAGAATCAGAAGTACTTACATCCATGATATTTTAGAAGTTTTTAGTAGCAATACTGGTGAATTAGATGATGAATAGTGACTGTATGGAACAATTTGCTCCGGTTGCGATACATACTCTTAACAGATATGAACATTTAAAAAAATGTATTGAATCGCTGGCTAAAAATAAGTTGGCTCAAAAAACCGAGCTGTTTATTTCTGTAGATTATCCTCCAAATGAGAAATATAGGAATGGGTATGAAAAGGTTGTGGAATTTGTTAGCTCCGGCATAAAAGGATTTGCTGGTGTTAATGTCTATATTCAGGAAACAAATCTGGGATCAGCAAGAAATTCTCTTTTTTTAAATGAAGAAGTTTTTAAGAAATATGACAGGATTATCAAATCTGAGGATGATAATGTTTTTTCCGTAAATTTTCTTGAATATATGAACATGTATCTCGACAAGTATTCTGAAGATAGTTCAATATATGCCGTATGTGGATATGTATATCCTGTGTGTTTAAAGGATTTGAAGGGGGAAACTTTTAAATCTGATATGTTCAGTGCATGGGGGTACGGAACATGGAAAGCAAAGATGGATGCTCGAAAATCCTTTGGAATTGATGACATAAGAAATGCTGTATTGGATGGTAAATATGCCAGAATCTGGAGAAAGCGTAACAGACATATATATAACGAGGCTGTATATGTTGCTGCTGGCAAGCATTACTACTATCGGGGAGAAAAAGCCGGAGATTTTGTGAATTTTCCGGATTTTATGCTATGTATTTATCTATACATAAGTGGTAAGTATGTGATAGTGCCGGCGTATTCAAAGGTGAGGAATATAGGAAATGACGGCACCGGTGAACATTGCAATGATAAGTCAGAGGATTTGTATGCTGCGCAGGGACTGGATGAGAGAAATGGTTTTGAGGATTGTCCTGATGCCGAGAGCCTGTCTGACCGTGACAGATATGTGATAGAAAATTATGTAAAGGCTGACTTGAGGTCAAATGTAATGGTTGATCTTATTCGGTTAAAAATGATATTAAATAGTATTATATAGATTTCGTTTTTTGATTTGGATATTGGGAATATGATAAAATACGGACTATTGATAATATAATGCAATATTAGGAAATGGCTTGTTGAATGAAAAAAGAAGATTTTCCAATAAGCAGCGAAGTGCTTAAAAAATGGATAGAGAGCAACAGGAAGAATATTAAAAATGCAGGCCGGAAAGATGCGAAAAAATACATTTATATAAATCTTTCTATGGTGCGGTTACAGACTGCTTGGATATTGCCTAAGATTTTATTTGCTCTAGGAATGGCAGAAAAGTCTCATGCAAAAGTGATTGCGCTGACTTGGCATAGAAATGAAGAGTTTGAGGGACTTTTGGCTTCTTATGGCATAGAAATGAAGAGTCTTGAAGATATTTGCCGAAGTGATATGAGGGCTTTATTCTCTTCAGGCTTAAAAACTCTGGGGTTACTGCTGAGAGGCGGCAGTGGAGAGTTTTTGAAGGGGCTGAAGTATGGGAAAATACCGATAGGGTGTGCCATATATGAGGACATACTTCGTACTTCGGATATTTCAACTATAAGAACTGTCTATAATTATACATGTATAAAAAAAATATTACATTTGTTATGGATGATATCTTCGCTGGATCATTATCTGACAGATCATCCTCCCCTATTCTGTGTATCTGATGACCTTGCATATCATGAAGGCGCACAGTTGGCGCTGTTTCACGAGCATGGCGCGGCCATAAGAAATGTAAGCAATACCGGCATGGGAAAGGTTGAGTTTGACGAAAATCTTCGCACCATTCGTTGGCAGTACATGGATCATCAATATTGTCTTGAACACCTTCAGGATGCTGGCGGAGAAGAGGTAACAGCTGCTGAAAAGTATCTGGATGAGCGTTTCCAGGGAAAGAATGGCCGTAATATTGATAAAGGTGCTTTTGCTGGGAAAAAGGTATGGAGCAGGGAAGATGGGATTAAGGAGCTGGGACTTGATCCCAAAAAGAAAAATATTGTGATCATGGCTCATACTTTTACTGATGCGGTATTTAACTACGGAGATACTTTTTTTAGGGATTATTATGACTGGACGGAGCAGACGCTTCGCATAGCTGGGACTGTTGATGATGTGAATTGGGTACTAAAGCCTCATCCTACAAGGAAAGCGTATCATGAGTCACGGGATTCAATCGAAAAAATGTATGAAAGATACAAAACGGATTCTATTTTTATCCTTTCTGATGAGGTGAGTGCTGAGAGTATTAAAAATTTCGCTGATGCAATTATTACCATAGGCGGCAGCGCTGGTGGAGAATTTGCCTGTTATGGTGTACCGGTTGTGATAGTGGGTTTTCCCTATTACAGGGGATTTGGTTATACTTTAGAACCTAAGTCATTATCACAATATGAAAGCTGTTTGAAGAAAATTAAAAGAATTAAGCCGTTAAGTGACGAACAGGTAATTACTGCCAAGAAAGTATTTTACATACAAAATGTGTTGAAAAAAGAAAAAACGTCTGTTGCCTTTGATGATGATTTTGCAAAGCTTATTCGGAATGGTTACACGAAGATGCTGGATGAAATGGCATTGGAATATTTTGAGAAAAATGACGGAACTGTGAAATATAATGATATGGTAACTCTGGATGCAATTGAATTTCTTGAAAGCTGTGATTATGAAGAAACTGATTTTTACCGTGCAGGAGTTGAACATTACGCAAGATTGTTCTAAGGATGAATAAATGATAAAAAATGTCATACAGATGTTAAAAAAAATAATCTATATTTTGGATCGAAAACAGAGGCGACAGACGCTTTTTTTTCTGATACTTGTACTGATTAATACAGTATTGGAGACTCTGGGGGTTTCTGCAATCTTGCCAATCATGTCGATTGTTCTTGAGCCGGAAAAGGTAAACGATAATGCCATTTACAGTATAGTAATGACCGGGCTGAATATCGGGGATGTACGGGATTTTTTGCTTGTGGCATCATTGTTTATGCTTGTAGTGTACATAGTAAAGAATCTTTTCATTATATGGATGAATGCTTTTCTTTATAGATTCATATACTTTAACAAAGCAAAGCTTTCAGTAAAAATGATGGATTGTTATATGAGGCAGGACTACATATTTCATGTAAAGCATAATCTGGCTGAAATACAGAGGAATGTAAATTCAGATGTAGCGCAGTTTTTCTCCGTTATACAGAATTCTGTACAGCTTATTACGGAAGTGTTTGTGTGCCTAGCGTTAGTTCTGCTTTTGATGGTGACGGATATTTTTACTACTTTGATGGTATCTTTGGCGATGCTCGTAATGCTGATTTTATTTTTTAAAATATATAAGAACAGGTTAAGGGTGCTCGGAGAAAAAAACCGAGAAACATCATACTGGTCCAATAAATGGTTCCTGCAATCGTTAAGTGGTATCAAAGAGATAAAAACAATGAACAGAGAGAGTTTTTTCATAAAAGAGTACTCTTGCTCAACATACGATAATGCTGATGTTATGAGAAAAAACGTGACTCTCTCCAATCTTACCAAGCCTGTGGTGGAAATGGTTTCGGTCGGATCTATTCTGGTTTATATGACAGTCAGTATCTTAAGAGGTGCTGATATGGCACAGTTTGTGTCAGTGCTGTCAGTATTTGCAATGGCAGCTTTCCGTATGCTTCCCTCATTCAACCGTATAAGCGGATATCTCAGTAACCTGATGTTTAATAAGCCGTCTGTTGATGCAGTATATAAGGATGTGAAGGATATTGAAAAACTTGAGGAGGAAAGAAAAATATTAAAGCCTCAGCAGGGACATGATATGACGCTTGATGATTCTGTTGTGGTGAAAAATGTCAGATACGCATATCCGACCAAACCGGATGTAGAAGTGTTAAAGGGCATTAACCTGTCGATACCAAGTAAAAAATCTGTTGCTTTTGTGGGTTCTTCCGGTTCTGGCAAGACTACTATGGCAGATATTCTGCTGGGACTTTATCAGCCCCAGGAGGGGAGCGTGGAGTCTGATGGTTATGATGTGTACAGAAATATAGATTCGTGGCATTCACTAATAGGCTACATTCCTCAGACTATTTATTTAATGGATGATACCATACGTGCAAATGTAGCATTCGGATTGCCGGACGATCAGATAGATGATGATAAGGTATGGCAGGTGCTGGAAGAAGCTCAGATGGCAGATTATGTGCGGGAACAGAAGTATGGATTAGATACAACAATAGGCGACAGGGGGGTACAGCTTTCAGGGGGACAACGACAGAGGCTTGGAATTGCAAGGGCATTATATACAGATCCGCAGCTGCTTATTCTTGATGAGGCCACCTCTGCACTTGATAATGAAACTGAAGCAACGGTTATGGATGCGATATATCGTTTATCCGGTAAGATTACAATGGTAGTAATCGCACACCGATTGACAACCATTAGAAACTGTGACATTATCTACCGGCTCAACGATGGGCAGGCGGCGTCCATTTCATATGAAGAAGCGTTGCAGCATAGTACATCTGTTAGGGAAGAGTAATACATGACTGAGAACTCGTTTGTGCTAATCAAGTTTGCAATGGTAGTTGGTTCTCCGGCGATAGGCAGCCATATGTGAAGTGTAAAAGTATTTCAATTTCAGGTAGGCATATTTAAGTATCCCTACTTGTGATTTTTCTATCATTGTCTGTAACTGCTGATAGAGCTCATCGCTGACATTAATAGAATTTGTCTTTGCAATATCCACCTTTTCTTTAAGCACAAGTAATTCTCTGTGGAAAAGCTGCTCTTCATGGCGGTGTGAAACAATCTGGAGGCATTTTACAATGTGGTTTAGAAAAAGCTGCTCATTTTTATCATTTATGCAATTATCCAATTCGGTAAAAAATGCCTTATTTAGGAGTATGTGGGTTACGCTGGAGATATAAGACCTGTAACCATATAAGTTATATCCGCATATGGCAGCATTAGTTGAGATGTTATAGATTTCAGAACTATAGACTGCATCACATCCCATACGCATATCCTTGAAACGAACATCTTTGAATAAATCTGTTCGATACAGTTTGCCCCATATACATTTTCTGATTTTTTGAGGGTCATTTACCAGAGTGATTCTGTGTGTGACATCAAATTTGATATTGCGACACTCTACCATTGCGGTAACACCACAAACTACCATGTCGACATTATATTCTGTGATCACATCATACATCCTTTTGATGTAGTTTACGGATACGTAATCATCCCCATCCACAAAGCAGTAGTATTTTCCCCGGATTTCTTCAACGGTTTTATTTCTCGCAATGTATTGTTGGCGTACACCGGCTCTGAAAAGCCGGATACGTGAATCCTTTTTAGCATATTCCTGGCAGATTTCATAGCTGCCGTCGTCGCTGCCGTTATCCACAAGGATAATATCAATATTATTGTATGTCTGATTGATCAGGGTTTCTATGCATTCACCGATATATTCGTGAATGTTATAAACGGGGACCAGTATGCTGATCAGATCTTTTTCTGTCTGTATATTTTCAGAATGTTCCATGTCAATTAACCTTTGTGTATTTCACTTTATCATTTCCAATAGGGCCCGTATTCCACTTTGTCTGCAGCTTTAGGACGTTCTTCTAATGGATAGATCCAAGAGTCATTATAGTATTTTTTCAGGTTTTCATCCATATGCTCGATTCCGCCGAATCTTGATCCGTCCCAGCGCTTTCCCATTATTCCGAACAGAATCTGAAGAACTCCCCCCATGCATATGGCCTGTTTGCCTGCTTTTTTTATTTCTGCACACAGCGGGTATGCATATGCGCCGCAGCTTACCAGTGCAACATCAAAATCCATTGCAAGGATTTCTTCTTTCATAAAATCCAATGCATCAAACCAGGTTTCAAAACGGTTGTCTTCCATGTCCCCAAGGGTGACCAGTGACTGGTAAGTGAGAAGCGTGAACTCGGGAAGTATGTCTGTTCCGGGATAGATTTCTTCCCTTCGGGCGTACTGATGTTCCACTGATTTTGAGAAAGATGATACTACGAGGACCTTTTTCCCCTTCAGGGCAGAAGTCCAGGAATTTTTTAAGGAATACGGTTCGAATATCTTGAAATTTTCTACAGCTTTTGAATTTTCAGGAAGATAAGTGTCAATGAAATAATCCTCCAGAAACTGTCTGTTGCATGCAAAGACATCCGTTTGTTCTATGGCATCTTTCATTACATCAAGGAACCTGTATCCGAGTTGTGTATCGTTGGGAAAAAATCCTGACCAGTTGTAAAGGATATTTATGGTGGTGGCGTACTTCTTTTTGATTTCAAATTCGTACATGCGCATTACGCCGGTTTCGGAGAAGCCAAGGCGTCCTGCCATAAAAGGCTGGCCGGATTGCAGCTTTTCTGCCAGAATATCAGATGCCTCATCGCATGTTATCGTTCCTCTTCGGACATATTTAAGATGTTTTCCAATACCGTGGATCTTATTCCGGATTGTGTGCCTGACAGCCCGGTTGAACCAGGTGATTCTTTTTTTCATAGTATTTCTCCCAGTGATGAATTATAACCTACATTCATGTTTGGTACAAGTATGGCGGTATATACCATTCTGTTATATAATTGTGTAGAATTGGTATAACGACAGAAGAACTGAAAATTCCTGTATAGACCTGATTTATGAAGAATAAGGCAAGTATAAGAAATAAAATATACCGAAAAATCCACTGGATTATATTTAATAAACTGAATGGAAGAAAGTGGATGAATCCCTTTTATCCGGCATGGCGTCATGCGTATACATTGAGCGGGAAACCTAGATCAGTAGTAAATTCAGGAGAACAGGAAATTTACCTTTCCCAGATTCCGAACGAAGGAGCAGGAATAGGACACCAGCTTGCTAATTATAATGCTGGAGTATATTTTGCATCTTTTTACGGAGTAAAATATGCATATCCGGGATTTAAGAACAAGGAATGGGAATCTTTTCTTGGACTTGGTGAGAATGAGGTTTCATTAAGAACACTTAAAAAAAAGGGATATAAAGTGTTTCGGCTTCCGTATTATGAGAATGCTGAGGATCAAAAAATGGTGCGGAATATCATTGCGTCCTATTCTGGTCAGCGTGTTGTTTTCCTGAATGAACTGGATCAGTTCTACAAGGAACAGTATGGAGTAGCGGAATATGTAAAGAAGAAGTTTAATTCCGCAAAGGCGCGCGGCAATGATAAACTGATCTATGATCCTGAGCGGCTGAATATTGCAGTGCACGTAAGGCGTGGAGATATAAATGTGGGGAATTCGTCAGACAGCAATTTAAAAAAACGCTGGCTGGATAATGATTATTTCGAGAATGTCCTTGAAAATGTGATAAAAAAGATTTCTGAGGATGACAATTTTGCAGCATTGACCGGAAAGAAGGGCTGCAAACCTGCTTTTTATATTTTTTCACAGGGATCTGAATCTGATTTTGAGAGCTTCAGGCGATTTGCAAAAGACGGCGAACTGCATTTCTGTCTGGATATGGAGGATAAAGCCTCCTTCCTGCATCTGGTTAGGGCTGATGTGCTGATCACCAGCAGGAGCTCTTTTTCCTACAAGCCTGCACTGATTTCGGACGGAATACGTATCTGCCCGCCGGGATTCTGGCACGATTATCCGAATGATGCGCACTGGTTTGTAGCAGACGAGCATGGTGCATTCTAATGGTATGTAGATAAGGTCAGTATTATGTACATTTATGATATTTTTATAAAACCGATAGAGCTGATCGTGGAGATTATATTTGTACTCCTGTACCGTCAGCTCGAAAGTTCAGGGCTGGCTATTATTGGCGTCAGTCTGGCAGTTAATTTTCTTGTACTGCCGATTTATAAAAGGGCGGATGCGGCTCAGGAAGAAGAACGGAAAAAACAGGAGCAGATGAAACCATATGTCAGCATGATAAACAGTTCTTTCCGCGGAGATGAACGTTATATGATGCTGTCAGCATATTATAAGGAAGCCGGTTATCGTCCGCTGTATGCGCTGCGCGGGATTTTACCGGTTTTCCTGCAGATTCCTTTTTTTATTGCAGCATATCATTTCCTGAGCAATCTGGATGTTCTTAAAGGTGAAAGCTTTTGGATACTGAAAGATCTTAGTCAGCCGGATGGTATAATTGCTATAAATGGAATGTGTATTAATCTTTTACCCATCCTTATGACTCTGATCAATATTATATCCGGCGTGATCTATTTAAAGGGTTTTCCGCTGAAAAGCAAGCTCCAGACCTACGGTTTGGCTTTGTTATTTCTGGTCTTTCTGTATAACAGTCCGGCCGGTCTTGTATTTTACTGGACCCTCAACAATCTGTTTTCCCTGTGCAAGAACATTGTTATGAAGTTCCAGGGGGCAAGGGAAAACAGTAAGGCTTATCAGAGTAAAGAAAAATACAGTTTTGCAGATATTGTGCCGGTTCAGGTTTGCCTGACTGTACTTTGCGGATTGGCTGTACCGGCAGCCCTTGTATCAGCTTCGCCCCTGGAATTTATTCTGATGGGAGATTACAGACATCCAATCCACTATGTTGCAAGCACTTTCTGTATTGCATTTGGTTATTTTGGTGTGTGGCTGTCGGTTTTTTATCTGCTTAGTACAGCATCGATAAGAAAATGGGGGACGATGATCCTGGCTGCAGGCAGCTGCATAGCTGTGGCCGATTATATGTTTTTCGGTCATAAACTGGGGATTATTTCTGCTGATCTGCTGTATCAGGATAATTTTATTTCTTTTGAGCAGAGTGAAAAAATGCTTAACCTGATAGTCGTGCTCCTGTTATTAGGCATTGGGATAGTCCTCTGGAAATATAAGAAACAGGTGATGAAAGTTATGCTGGTGCTGCTGTCTCTGACTCTGTTTATCGTATCGTTAAGAGATTGCGGGGCTACGCTTCGTGCTGCTGAAAGTATAGACGCTTCAGTTAAAGAGAAAAGGGATCAGAACGAACCTATATTCAGGCTCAGCAAAACAGGAAAGAATGTCATGATAATATGTCTGGATGCAGCTATGGGCGTGTATGTGCCGTATATCATGCATGAGAAGCCTGAGCTTAAGAATAAGTTTGAAGGATTTGTATTCTATCCCAATACTGTTTCATTTGGAAGATTTACCTCTGTGGGGTCTCAGGGAGTGTGGGGTGGATATGAATATGTTCCTTCTGTGGCAGACCGCGATCTTTCGAAGGATCAGGAACAGAAAAGATATGAAGCAGACACGATGCTGGCAAGGGTTTTTTCGGATGCAGGCTATGAGATAACAGCCTGTGACATACCCTATGCCGGTTTTGAAAAAGTATCTGATCCGGCAGCTTTTTCTGATATTCCAAATGTGAAAGCTTTAAATACAATGGGGTATTACATGGACGGGATTGATGAATATGAGAGTAACCGGCAGCGGGCATTTTTTATGTATTCTCTCATGAAGTGTGCGCCGGTGATCCTTCAGTCCAAGGTTTATGACGCAGGCAGGTATTACTCGGCAGATGGACTGCTAAAACTGTCGGGAGGCCAGTCCAGGTATTTCGAAGCAGTGGGTGTGCTGGAAAAGCTCCCGGTATTGACAGAAATAACATCAGATGATGTGAATACGTTGTTAATGATAAACAATGAGACAACACATGAGCCGATAAGGCTGAGCCCGCCGGATTATGATAAGGACCCGGATTTATTGACATATGACATTGATGATAGCGAGTACTATAGAGAGGATGATCTTGGAAACAGGATATATCTGAATATGGACAGCTGTTATTACCACAGCAGTATTTCGGCGTATTTGAGGCTGGCAGATTATTTTGATTATCTCAGGGAAAATGGTTTGTATGATAATACACGTATAATCATAGTGGCGGATCACGGGCGGCCTACTTTTGAATATCCGGATCTTATGATAGACGATCCCTATGATCTGTCGGATAAATGTGATGTTTTACAGCTGCAGCCGGTACTTATGGTGAAGGATTTTGATTCTCATGGGGATATATCAAATGATAATACCTTTATGACAAATGCGGATACTCCGTCACTGGCTGTTTCCGGTCTGATAGAGAATCCGGTTAATCCGTATACAGGTGTGCCGATTGACAGTTCGGAAAAATATTCCCATGATCAGGTGATTATTTTTCCAGGAAATATTGATCTTGAAGAGCCTGATGCAATAACATATGATAATGGGTCAGAGCACTGGATTTCGGTTCACGATGATATATTTGATCTTAATAATTGGAAATGGATAAAATGACGGAATTTGAAAGAAATGGATTAGTTGTGGTAGAATGAAGCGTCGAAGAAGTGGTGTAATCTTTTTGGGGGATAATGTCTCATTTTGATTGTGATTGAAATATAGGAGCAGTAGATTGATCGTGAAGATGATTTGGCTTTTTTTATGCAACAATTATGAAATATATATGATCATGGTTGTAGCAGTGGTTCTACTTTTGGCTGAAAAGCAAAAAACAGGAGTTCCTGCAATATTTCTTCCTGCAGTCAAGCTATCAGGGTTGTTCTTTATCGGTGCTGTGAGTTGGGCTCTTTGGCAAACAATTCATATTTCACCGAATCGATATGGTGTTTATATTGCCTTTTTGCTGATTAAAATAGGTATTGTGATACTGGCTGAAAAAGTATTCATTTTAGCGTCATGTTTTATTATTAGGAAAAGAAGCATTATTATCAGGATTTTTGCTGGTGCAAAGTATGGCATAGCCTGTTTTGTGTTACTGTCACTTAAGCTTTTCTTTCGATCGGATGGTCATTTATATGAATGGGCATCAGTATGGTACGTGATGCATTACGGTGATGGAGTGGGCTCCAGGCTTCTCCCCGGGACAATACTTCATATATTGACCCGTGGCGGTTATCTTACACAGAATATGCTGATAGCTTATGTTACTGTGGCGCAGGAGCTGGTAGTTATAATGGTTTCTGTTCTTGCAGGTTTTTATCTTAAGCGTGCGACAGAAGAAAAAAAGAAAATGGCAGTATTCCTCTTTTTGATTTATTTCCTGTCGCCGGCAAATATCGCCTTTCTTTGGACCCGGGAAAACATGGGGCGTGTCGAGACCTTTGTTTTAATCTTTTTATTTCTTTCGGTGTTGTTGTTTAATTTTATAAAGAACAGATACTTGAAATATGCTGTTTTGGCACTGTTAAGCGTGATCTGTATGGCATGTTATCAGGCATATTTGTTTTTATATTTTCCGATAGTTTTTGCAGTTATGGTTGTGGATATTTTTACCACTTATGTAGCTGGTAACAAAATTGGTTTACATAAAATTGAGGGGGGGGGGTATAAGTTAAATGGAAGTTCATTAATCGGTGCTGCGTTTGTTTGTCTGGTAACCGCATTGAGTTTCTTTTTCTTTCAGTTCTTTTCTTATGTGAAATATGATAATCTGGATCAGCTTGTAGAAGTGTTATCTTCAAGAACAGATATGGAAATCAGCGTGGATGCCCTTTATTGTGAAGAATTTGGCAGCGTTTCTGAATCATGGAGTATGTTCTTCAGACCAATGATAGAATATGGCAATGAAGACTATCTGCGAGAACTTGGTTTTTTAAATCTTCTGATTAATTCCCCGATAATTCTGATGCTTATTTACATGTGGAAAAATGCATTTTCAAAGGGCCAAAAGGCGCTGTACGTCCTTATAGGTCTGGGTAATCTTGCAATATTGCCGGAGTTTATGCTTACAATGGATTGGGGAAGATGGTTTGCAGCAGCTTTTACGGTTCAGTTCTTTGAATTAATGTATTTGTTCTGGATTGGTGAAAAGGGAATGAGAGATACGATGTCTGCTGCTGAAGTTTGGATGGAGAAACATAAGTTTATTATATATGTAATGGTAATGTATCTGTCGATTTTATTACCCTTTCATGCTGCCTTGCAGAGTGAAGAATCCAGACGTTTACTAAGAACACTGGGGAGAATTATTCAGCTGGTCGTGAAAAGATAATTATAACCTATGGAGGATGGTATGGATAAAGATAAAACAAATGGAACGATAAAAAGGTTAATACCGCTTATACTATTTGTGGCAGCCTTTGTTGTTTACTGCTGTTTTTATATATTCAATATCGATGATATTCTGGATTCTGATATTTCGAGTGAAATGGTTTTGGGTGAATTGTTAAGCAAAGAGCATGGCATCATTTCGCCTAATTGGTTTTACAGTACGGAAATCAGGGTGTTAAATAACCAGATTGTCTTCAGTATACTTCTTACATTGTTTCATAGCTATCATATTGCCAGAGTATTGTCAGGAATTATTTTGGTGATGATAATGGTGGGGTGTTATTATTATTTCTGCAGGTGTGCTGAGATAGAATCTACATTCGCAATCACAGCAATTTTTCTGGTTGTCCCCTTTTCGTTTGAGTATATGCAATTTGTTTTGTGTGGGTTGTATTATATTCCTCATATTTCAATTTGTTTTTTAGGATTAGGGATGCTGCTTAGGAGTAGGAAACTGTATGAAAAGGGAAATTATGTCAGATATTGGGTTTTGATGGCTGTAATGACGGTATTTGCCTTTATTGCAGGTTTGGGTGGCCCAAGGCAGATAGTTATTTTGTATGCACCATTGATACTTGTTTCGATATATGTCAGCATAAGAAAATGGAAAATTGAATATTTGGGTGGAGTCGTTTCGTTTATAGGCGCTGCTGCAGGATACCTTGTGAATTCTCTGATACTAAATGATATATATCCATGTACGAAATGGGGAAGTAAGGAGTTTACGCGCTTTTCTGCTAAAAATATAGATACGGTTATAGGAGGTATTTTATCGGTTTTTAGCTATCGTGAGGGAAAGATTTCTTTATCGACGGTAAGCAGAAACGGGTTTTGTTTTGTTGTAGTACTGGCTTTATTATTGTATTTTTACAGATTCATAAAGAAGAAAATGGAATATACGGAACAGGAACGTATTACTGCTCTCTTTTTTGGTTTTTCAATTGCAATATATATGTTCCTTTACACTTGTACTGACATGTGGTATGAAGATCGATACATGCTGTTGGTTTTTTTCAGTGCAATTCCCATCTTTGCTTTTTTTCTTAAAAATCAGGTTGAAGGGAAAAAAGACATTAAGCATAAGCTGTTTGTCCTGATAATATATGCAGCTTTGATAGTTGATGCGGCAGATGTGTATAAAGAATTCATAAAAACTGATAAGACAAGTGATATAAAAGAAATGGTTTCTGTACTTGAGGATCAGGAATATCATGCGGGATATGCAACATTCTGGGACGGAAACGCCAATGTTATAGTGGAATTGTCCAATGGTGATATAGAAATGTATCACTGGGAAGATACGTATGAGCTTGAGAATCCGGATGATTTATGGAAATGGCTGCAGGATCGGCGCCATGTTACAGAGTATCCGAAGGGAAAGGTGTTCATTTCTCTGACAAGGGACGAATTTGATGCGTCATACTTTAATGGTAAAGTATCCGATGAGGATATGATCTTCGAAAATGATACCTATTTGGTCTATGGATATGCTTCACACGAAGAGATGTACAGAAAGCTTGGCGTTGTGTTGCCGGAGTAGTAATTATAGAAAATGATTCTTTATGACATTTTTATAAAGCCAATAGAGTACTTAATAGAAGTTGTTTTTATGATTATGTACAGCTTTCTTGGTAATGTTGGGTTAGCTGTTATTGCAGTCAGCATATTGGTCAGCACACTGGTACTGCCGCTTTACAATAAAGCTGAGCGTGTTCAGGAGACAGAACGTCAGCGTCAGAAAAAAATGGCTCCGAGGGTTGCACAGATTAAGAAAGCCTTCTCGGGGGATGAGAGAATGATGATTCTGTCTGCTTACTATACTGAAATGAAGTATAGCCAGCTTTCTTCAATTAAGGGTATGGCACCATTGTTGTTGCAAATTCCATTTTTCCTTGCGGCATATCATTTTCTGTCCAATATAAATCTGGGACAGGTATCAAGTTTTGGCCCTATTACTGATCTGATGCATGCAGATGGTATCCTTCATATCGGAAAGTTTTCAATAAATGTTCTACCTGTTTTGATGACTGTCATTAATATGGTATCTTCCGCAATTTATACAAAAGGATTGACATTCAGGGAAAAAATACAGCCTTATGTTACTGCTCTTATATTTTTGGTGCTTTTGTATAATAGTCCGGCGTTGCTTGTATTGTATTGGACTATGAACAATATATATTCTTTATGTAAAAATATTGCAGAGAAATATATGAAACATCCGGGGTATGCCATTACTGCTCTGTATGGTATTCTTGCGACAGCCTTTATGGTATATACAATTGGAAGCGGCAAGGTTATGGAAGCTCTTGCGGGCAAGGATGATGAGATAATCCTATATTTTGCCGGATTTATCATTCTGTGTGCAGTGGCACTTGGAGGGACTGGTAAGGTCGGAAAATTTGAATATATGAAGACTAAAGATGAAGATGGCAGAGGCGGATTGATGCTTTTGCTGCTTGAAGAGTTTATTCTTTCTTTGCTCATGGCGGGGATTCCGCAACTTTTACTGATTGAAGCTTCGCCGATGGAGTTTTTAGTAGCATATAAGGGTATTACCCCTCTTTATTATGTGCTTATTGCATTTTACACAGCGGCTGGAACTTGTTATGTCTGGATAAGTATAGCATATTATTTTTCTTCGCCCAAAGGATGGAGGGTACTTACGAATGTTCTGTTTGTAATTATAATTGTGTTTACTATAAATCTGTTTTTTTTCAGGGCACAGACAGGTACTATTACCACTGACCTTCTGTGTATGATGCCTCCCTATTTTGAACGTCATGTTCAAATAATAAATCTCTTGGTACTGTGTGCGTGTTCGATTCCTGCATACATTATAGTGAAAAAAAATCCGGGAGTTGTAAGGAAGGTACTCATGGTAATGGCGCTCAGCCTGTTTATTGCGGCGTCGGCATATGGAATAAAGATACAGCGCGCTGTGAATAAGAGTAACATTGAATTTAAGACAACCGATTCATCAGATGAAGTGACAGCGGAAATTCCTTTTAGCAGAGACGGAAAGAATGTAGTGGTTATCATGCTGGACAGGTTTGTAGGAGCATATGTGCCTTTTATTATGGATGAGAAACCTGAACTTATGAATAAATTTGCAGGATTTACATTTTATCCTAATACAGTATCTCCAGGTTTTTATACAAATTTCGGTGCACCATCTTTATATGGTGGTTATGAGTATACTCCGGAAGCAATGAATGACAGGGATGATATGCTGCTGGCTGATAAGAATGATGAGGCGCTGAGAGTCATGCCGGTAATCTTTGATAACGAAGGGTATGTGGTTAATGTGGCGGATCTTCCGTATATTCATTATGGGGAACCTGGCGATCCCCTTTATAAGGATTATCCGGGCATTACATATCACGAATACTCGGGTAACATTCCTTTTGGGTTTGATGAGTCATTGTTTCGAAAAAACAGAGAGAGAAAATTTTTCTTTTATGGCCTGATGAAGCTTGTGCCGGCATCTTTTCAGGATGAGATATATGATCGGGGCAAGTATTTAAGTGGGAGTAGAGTCCTGGAATGCGGTGGGATGTCGTTTTATAATGAGTATACCGTACTGGATCATCTCGGAGAGTTGAGTTATACCGTCGATAAAGAGAATTGTTTTTTCCTGTTGTGCAATGATACTCCCCATGAGCCGGCGTTGCTAAGTCTTCCGGATTATGAAGTGACTTCTCCGGATCCGGAGACACTCAGGAACGCGTTATTTAATGAAAGAACTGTTGGAGAACGTACTCTACATTTTGATTCTGATAATATGGAATACAGCTTGGGATCATATCATTCTGCAATGATTACACTATTGGAGCTGGGAGAGTGGTTTGATAAATTGCGTACATGGGGGGTTTATGACAATACCCGAATAATATTAGTGTCTGACCACGGTAGGGAGCTTAATAATTTTACAGACCTAATGATGGATAATGGTGTAGATGCTGAGGGTGTGAATGCTCTTCTTATGGTAAAAGATTTTGATGGTGAGGGGTTTATGGTTGATAATTCGTTTATGACTATTGCGGATACGCCTGCTTTGGCGACAGAAGGTATTAGTGAGGAGATTGTGTTGAATCCCTTTACCGGCAATGCAATCAACATGGATGGAAAGAAAAATGGTATATTAGTATTGAAGAGTGACATCTATAATGTGTCAGAGAATAACGGAAATACTTTTATTTCAAGTGATAATAGGTGGTTTAGGGTTAAAGATAACTTTGCTGATGAGGAAAATTGGGAAGAGTTGCCATAAAAGCGGGTTTGATATTCGTATCTGTTATAGAATTGGTAAAAACGCTGTAATGAATATAGTAGCTAAATAATGGGGAGAGAAAATGGATAACCAGAATATGAACAACGGGAACATGCAGGAGCAGACTGCCGCACAGTCAGAATATATCCCGGTACAGAATTCCTATCAGCCGAATGCCGGGCAGACCGGTTCATACGGCAGCAATGCCTATATTCCGGCATCTCCGCAGAGTACTCATAATATCGACAGTGTAGTGTCGGAATTAAAGAAGCAGAAGGGCATAATGATTGCCACACTCGTGATCAATGCGCTTATTCTGATCGTGTTTGCGGCTATTACTACAGTGATGTTCATAAGGGTTGATATGGTCACTGAGGAGATGGCAGCAGATCTGGCTGACTGTGAGGAGAGTATCTGCAAGCAGGGGCGCACGGTGAGTGCCATAAGTAACGGTATGGAGACTATTGTTGAGTACATAAATGATGAATATTCATATAACGATCCCTATTACGAGGATCCCTATCCTATTTATCCGTTCATACAGGAGGACAAGCCTGTAATATACCTTTATCCCGAAAACGAGACCGATGTGGAAGTAAGGCTTAAATTAAACGATGGTGAGATGCTTTGCACTTACCCTGATCCCGTGATGGATGGTGATGAATATGTCTGGAACATGCATGCGCTTCCCGATGGTACCCTTTATGATGCTGATGGGACTGAGTATTCGTACATCTTCTGGGAGGCTTCCAGCTATGCTGAGCCTGATTTCTCTGAAGGTTACTGTGTAAAAGGGGAGGACACTGCCGAATTCCTGCGAACTACACTTGCTGAGATAGGACTGACACCCGCTGAATACAACGAGTTTATCGTATACTGGCTGCCTAAGATGCAGGACAATGAGTACAATCTGATATCTTTCCAGGCTGAAAACTACGACGAATCCTGCCCTTTGGAGATTACCGCTGCTGACGGTGAGACGGCGGATGTGCTCCGGGTCATGATGGCATGGCAGGCAGTGGATGAGTATGTTGAGATAGAGCCGCAAAGCTTCGATGGATTCGAAAGAAACGGCTTCTCTGTAGTGGAATGGGGCGGAGAAGAAGTGAAGTGATCTGTTAAGATGTTGAGAGGGAAGTTTTAGGTAATAGATTTATTTACAGCGGATTGGTAAAAACGGGAGGGGAGCGGAAATGGACAATCAGAATATCAATATGGGAAATCAGTCGGAGTATATTCCGGTACAGAATGCATATCAGCCGGCTTCATATCAGGAAGGATCATATACCGAAAATGCTTACCGGGGCAATGCCTATGTGCCTGCACAGACGCAGAGTACCCACACTGTGGACAGTGTGGTGTCTGAATTAAAGAAGCAGAAAGGCATTATGATAGCTGCACTTATAATCAATGCGCTGCTTCTGATGGCTTTTGCCGGTATCACGACAGTAATGTTCATAAGGCTGGATATGGTGACGGAAGAGATGGCGGCTGATCTGGCTGACTGTGAGGAGAGTATCTGCAAGCAGGGGCGTACGGTGAGTGCCATAAGCAATGGAATGGAGTCTGTTGTTGACTACATAAACGATGAGTATTCCTACAATGATCCCTATTACGATCCGTACGTTGATTACGACTATGATCCTTACTATGATCAGTATCCTGCGGCTGAGAAGCCTGTGATCTATATCTATCCTGAGAATGAGACTGATGTGGAAGTAAGGCTTAGGTTAAACGAAGGCGAGATGCTCTGCACATATCCTGATCCTGAGACGGACGGTGACGAATTTGTATGGAATATGCATGCGCTTCCCGACGGTACTCTTTATGATGCTGACGGGACGGAGTATTCATATCTTTTCTGGGAGGCTTCATGTTATGCAGACCCTGATTTTTCACGGGGGTTCTGTGTAAAGGGTGAGGATACTGCTGAATTCCTCCGTACCACGCTTGCCGATATCGGTCTTACACCGGAGGAGTACAACGAATTCATAGTCTACTGGCTGCCCAGAATGCAGGATAACGAATACAATCTGATCTCTTTCCAGACTGACAACTATGATGAGTCCTGCCCGCTGGAGGTCACTGCCTCTGATGGAGAGGTGGCAGATGTGCTCCGCGTCATGATGGCATGGCAGGCTGCAGACGAATATGTTGAGATCGAGCCCCAAAGCTTCGACGGATTCGAAAGAACCGGCTTTTCAGTAGTAGAGTGGGGTGGGGAAGAAGTGAAGTGAATGTTTTCCAGCTATTGAGAAATAGCTACTTTATGTTAAAATATAGTCAAGAAGATCAATATGGTCAATGTGACCAATAGGATATACTGAAAAAGGGAAAGGGGGAACAAAATTATGCAGGTTAATGTTGCTGAAGCAAAAAAAGATTTGTCCAGGCTGATAAGGCTTGTGGAAACAAACAAGGAGTCTGTCATAACAGTAGCCAGAAATGGTAACCCTGTAGTAAAGATTGTTCCGATTGATAGTCCTCCTGCTTCAAATAGGATTGGCATAGCAAAGGGGAAGTTTAAGGCCCCTGATGATTTTGATGCTAACAATGAAGAAGTATACGAGATGCTGACAGGGGGATCTCTTCTATGAACATTCTGTTGGATACACACATTGCTATTTGGGCTATGGTTGATGACAACAGGCTTAATCAAAAGGCGCGTGACCTGATACTTGATTCGGGGAATAATATTTATTATAGTTCATTGTCTGTTTTAGAAGTAAATCTTAAAACAAAGAGCAGGCATAATAATCTGACTTTTAGTACGGAAGAATTTAATGATATGTGTCTTAATTCAGGTTATATCCATTTGCCTTTGAAGGCTGAGCATATTATTGGGGCGAACTGTTTGGAATGGATTGGGGAGGGCATGGAACATCAGGATCCTTTTGACAGGATGCTTCTTGCTCAGGCTATAGAAGAAAAAATGCATTTTATGACGAGTGATTCTAAAATACCAAATTTTAAACAGCGTTGTGTAATATCTGTTTGATAACGCAATTTATGTAAATGACCACATTGGACGATTATGGTAAAATATGCTATAGTTATAATCACGAGACGGCATAGAATGTCCGGTACGCATGTTATCAGGACAGGCTTATGGCAAAATAATGAATGGGGGTAAATGATTATGCAGGATTACAAGAAGATTGATTATTCGAAAAACAAGGATGTGGTACTCCGCTACATTCCGGGGCATTTCATCACGCCGAATTCACACGTTAATTACTATATGGATCTGAGTGACATGAAGTCCAGGCAGCGTGAGGCCAGGGCTACTGGTGAGGAGCTTGCGGAGTTCTATAACTATTCGGATGTTATTGACACCATACTCTGCCTTAACAGCATGGAGATTGTGGGTGCATATATGGCAAATAAGCTGACCAAGGCCGGCATCATATCGGCTAACCGTCATCAGACCATGTATATCACCGCACCTGAGTATAATAACAGCGGCCAGATGATGTTCCGTGAAAACACTCAGCACATGATCAAGAATAAGAAGGTTCTGATACTGATTGATACGGCTACGACCGGTGAAACGCTGAAGAGTGCCATCCGTTCCATCAGGTATTATGGTGGTGAGACTATCGGTATTTCAGCAATATATTCCGTGGCCAACCAGCTGGATGGTTATCCGATCCGTGCTCTTTATTCCAATGCTGATCTTCCGGACTACTGCAGCTATCCTCAGGATAACTGTCCGCTGTGCAAGAGCGGAGCACCTGTGGATGCCATCTGTAACGGTTTCGGATATTCCACACTGAAATAGGATTCCGGCAGCAGGAGACATTGGTTTGTCCTGATGAACAGGATAAGGGGGCAGATTATTAACTGGATTTATGGCGGTACACGGTTATGCCGGTGTACCGCTTTTTGCTTGAATAATATCACTTTTAGATATATGGCGTGTCACGGGATCAGGCACGGGATCATCCCTTGTTTTATTTGATTTTAGGGCGCTTTTATCGTATAATACAAAAGTGTATGCCATATTATGTAAACGATAGATGATATGTTGTCTGGGACTATGAATCCGGCCGGTCAATGATCCGGATGGTTACAGATTTATTTGCATTATAGGGAATTAGGAAATACATCGGATGAATGTTTACCGCAGGCTGAATACTCTGCTTGGGAAAAAGGAAAAAGTGCAGTTCGCAGGGATGCTGGTGCTTATTTTCATAAGTGCCCTGCTTGAGACCCTGGGGGTTTCCGTTATCGTCCCCATTATATCAGCTGTTGTTACCCCTGATAAGATTCTCTCAAATGCCATGGTGCAGGACGCAATGCTCCGGGCGGGGCTGGATCCTGCCGACAACCTGGCCTTTGTGAAAGTGGTACTTATAGCAGCAATAGCCGTTTATCTTATCAAGAATCTTTACCTGCTTTTCCTTTATTTTGTCCAGTCAAAATATGTAAATAAGCTGGAAAGCCGTACATCTTCAAGACTCCTGGGCGAGTATCTGAACCGCTCCTACGAGTATTATCTGAATGCGGATGTCAATGCAATATTCCAGACCATAAATAAAGACATACCCCACGTGTTCCTGCTTCTGCAGGAAGTGATGCTCCTGCTTACGGAAGTGGCGGTGTCCATATGCCTGTGCGTGCTCCTGCTTATCGTGGACCCGGCTATGACACTGTTCTTTGCGGGGCTTATGTTTGCCATGGTTCTGGTGATAGTACTGGTGATAAAGCCTCTGCTTGGCAGGCTTGGACAGGAAAGGGTACAGCAGCAGGTTGCCACCATGAAATGGATGCAGCAGGCGGTATTTGGTATAAAGGATGTGAAGGTCGCTGCTAAGGAGGGTCATTTCCTTAACGCTTTTTCAGCTGCATATGATAAGCTGGCCAATGCCAACAGAAAATATACAGTTTACAATAATTCCCCCAGACTGGCTATTGAGCTTGTATGCATGGTGGGAGCTCTTGCGTATATGTATATCTGTGTTGTGAGCGGCAGGGATATGATGGCCATGTTCCCTCAGCTGTCGGCTTTTGCTTTTGCGGCTGTCAGGCTCATGCCGGGCGTAAACCGTATTTCAACTCATCTTTCAACTATCGCTTATTACGAGACATCCCTTAATTATATCTGTGACAATCTGAATATAACAGAACTTAAGGATACTGAGATGATCGAGAGTAAAAACAGGATAAGCTCAGAGGAAAAGATCACTCTTGAACACATCACCTACAGATATCCCAATACGGAAAAAGCTATATTCGATGATGCGGATATGGAGATCCCGGTAGGAAAGAGCGTGGGGGTGATCGGTCCTAGCGGCGCAGGGAAGACCACCATAATCGATATCCTTTTAGGTCTGCTTAAGCCTGAAAAGGGCCATGTACTTTCTGATTCGGTTGATATCGAGGAAGATATGCCCGGATGGCTTCATAATACCGGCTACATTGCCCAGAATATCTATATGCTTGATACTTCGATAAGGGCAAATGTTGCCTTCGGGGTAAAGGATAGTGAAGTGGATGAGGCACGTATCTGGGAAGTGCTTAAAGAAGCGCAGATGGATACCTTTGTTAAGTCCCTGCCGGAAGGGCTTGATACTGTGATCGGTGACAGGGGAGTGCGTATATCCGGCGGACAGAGACAGCGGCTCGGTATAGCCAGGGCTCTTTACAATGATCCTGAGCTGCTTGTATTCGATGAGGCCACCAGTGCCCTTGATAACGATACTGAATCAGCCATAATGGATGCCATCAACTCTCTTAAGGGGCGCAAGACTCTGGTGATCATAGCCCACAGGCTTAAGACTGTTGAGAACTGCGATATACTGTATAAAGTAGAGAATGGCAAGATAAATATTACGGAGCTTCAAAATGCCTGAAGAATTAAATGTGAAAAAAAAGGGAAAAAATGCCACAGGAAATGCACCTGCCGGAGCGGAGGATAAAGCCGCATCAAAGAGCAGGAAACGCAGGATAGCGTTTATCCTGCCGCATTTCTATCCCTATGTGGGCGGAGCTGAGAAGCTGTTTTACGAGATGGCTGTCCAGATGGTAAAGGCCGGCTATGAGGTCAGGGTGGTCGCAGAGAAAGTTGATGATGAGCACAGCGGAAAGTGTCGGCTTGACGGTATGACAGTTTGGTATTGTCCCTGGAAGTCCATGTTCGGTCATCCTTTCCCGAGAAAAAAGGATATAGAGAGACATATAAAATGGTGCGACATAGTACACACCTCCACCTTTACCACTTCCCCCATTGTAAGCGCACTGGCAAGAAAATATCATAAGCCGTCAGTGCTTACCGTACATGAGATCAGGGGGGATAAGTGGTTTTGGTCGGATGCCTGGTATAAAGCCTGCATTTACTGGATAGTGGAACAGTATACCTGCAGGCAGAAGTTTGATGTGTACCATGTAGTATCGGATGCCACCAAAAGAGATTTCATAAAATTTATCGGGAACGGAAATATCAGACGCGTTTATAATGCTACGGATAACGAGTGGCGTGACATCACATCGGATGATAAAGCCTTTTCCTTACGAAAATATTTTAAGGTTAAGAAAGACTTTATATTCCTTTATTACGGAAGACCTGGGCGTACCAAAGGCATATTTGTCTATGCTGATGCCCTTAAGCTTTTGAAAGAGCGGGGCATTGATACCTCGGGTGTAAAGTTCTGTTTTATACTTGGTAAAGAGCCTGCTGCACCGAGGCGTGAATTCCTGACTTTCCTAAAAAAGAATGGTTTGAAAGATCTTGTCCGTATACGCGGTTCTGTCGGACGTGAAGAGCTGGGGATGTGCATAAAGCAGGCAGACTGCGTAGTGGTTCCGTCCCTTACGGAAGGGTTCGGATTCAGTGCCGCAGAGGCCTGCATGACCGGCACACCTCTTATATGCAGCGATGCCGGCGCTTTACCGGAGGTAGTAAGCGGCAAATGCCTTATCTTCAGGAACAGAGATTCCGAAGATCTCGCTGACAAGCTTGAGAGTGTGATCCGTGACGGTGAAAGCGCCTTTATCGATATTCCTGAGAAAGTATTTACCCATGAGGCCATGTATGAGGGATTAAACGATATTTACGACGACCTATTGGGTAAGTAGAAGTGGGTTCTTCGATTAGTTGTATGCTTGTGTTCCCGCACCGTATAGACTCTTCTGACGGTGTAAAGTGAGCTCTAGCAGTTCTCGGAACTGCTGTGTTAAATAGGGATGTCCCGCCATGGAAGGCGGGGCAAGTGAACAACGCTACATGGATGTAGCGTGTGAACGGTCCCGGACGGATTGTATATATTTGGGCAGTTCCGTAAGAACTGCTTAGCGAACGGCCCCACCGGCAGAAGAGCTATCGGTGCGGGTTGATAAGAAATAGGTGGAAAAATGCTGTTAGTTATTTTCATCCTGGGGCTTATGGGGACCTGGTTCCTCACAGCCCTGGCATTCAGAAAAAGTGATGTCCTGCGCGTAGTGGCAGTGGGTACCGGCCTGTATCTTGCCGGTTACGCTGTCCTGTCGGGAATGCTCATATGGTGGGATAAATTTTCGATTAAGCGCGGAGCGGTGTGCGTGCTGGCTGTTGCTGTCCTGATCGACATTGTGCTCCTTCTGGCCTGGACAGGAGGCATTCCTAAAGTCAGCTTTAAATGGAAAGAATATATACCTCTTGCAATAATACTTGCCATTGCTACATTGATATCCTGTGGGAATCGTGCGGGTCTTTACAATATGACTCAGGATGAGGGCGGATATGTGGCGCGGGCCTTTTGTTATATGGGAGGCTATAATTCCAACAGGATCACGTTCCACGAAATGAACAATGTCCTGAATGAGTGGGAGCGTAATTTTTATTTTGAAAAGCTGGGCGAATTGACCGCGTATTATAATTGGGATATTACTGATGACACTACCGGTCAGGCGATAGCTTCCGGAGTTACACATGGAATAAATACTTTCCCGGCCATGATGGCCCTCTGGGGCAGTCTGTTCGGGATAAGGAATGTTACAGGCATCCTTACGCTGTGCTATCTGCTGTTCCTGTGCTGTGTATGGCTTATATGTGAAAACTATAAGTTTAAGCCCTGGGTAAAGATCACGCTGACGGCTGTTATGATGTTCTGCCCCATAGTACTGTGGTGCTCCCAGAACTCGCTGAGCGAGATGGTGCTGGCAATGTTTATCGCCCTGTTTTATGCGCTGATCACTGAGAATGCCAGGAAACGCGTGACATTTATATCGGCAATCCCCGTTATGGGAGCATGTTTTCTGCATGTACAGATGGCAATGCTTATGCCGGCGGTGATAGTTATCTATTTCATAAACTATGTCCGCACATCCCATAAAGGTTACCTGAATGCCCTGACTATGGTGATGATATCCTTTGGCCTTGGTTTTTCCATGATGCACAATGTGGCATATGACTATGTGGAAAAGAATTTTGGCCACCTGTTTTATAAGACAGGCTACCTGTTTTATATGGGGAATTTCAAGCTGGTAATATGGCTGATCGCGATCATATGCATTGCAATGACTGTAGTGCTTCGCATCCTTGCAGCTAAGGGGATTATAGTAAAAGCGATACATATGGCGAGACACGAGGCGAGACTCGGGAAATTAATGAAGCTCCTGATATCACTGATGGTGGCACTGCTGCTGGTATATTTTGTATATTACGGAATTGCCCATGTATATCAGTGTGGTCTTGAGATAAACAGGATGTCATTTATGGGGATCCTGCAGATGACAGCCTTTGTATTGTTCCCGCTGAGTCTTGTGGCCGTTATCAAAAAGGGCAATGAATGGTTTACCAACAGGCTGTATGCTACGTCTGTGGCCGCACTTTTGTCTGTGCTTGTACTATATTGTATAATAGTCATACCGCAGATATATTTTTATTACTATTACGCCAGATATCTTGCGGTATTTGCTTTTATGGCAGTCATACCGTCGGGGTATATACTGAATAAGCTAAATGCAAAGGTACTTGCTCCCGTGATCGCTTTTGGAACATTGGTGATGATCTGGCAGAGCAGAGTCCTTTATAAGGATCAGGATCTGACATACTGTCAGTACGATATGATACAGAAGGTGGCATCATGTATATCCTCAAAGGATGTAGTGCTCATTAATGAAGAAGGCTACCAGTGCCATTCCGTATTTTTGCTCCCTGTAAAGATGCTCAGCGGGGCTGATGTATATTTTGTGGACAGGGACAATCTGGAAATCCAAAAGCAGATATATGATCAGCTTTATGATGATGTATTCTTGCTGACATATGATGTGGGTCAGTATACGGATGATAAGTCGTGGAATCTCGTGTACAGGGATATGATGCACAGTTCCATGTATGAAACGTTTTATGATCATTTCGGGCCATATCCGTTAAGTACCGAGGCATTTGATTCGCCTGTGGCCCTGTATGTAAGGTCAAGATAAAGATGAGAAAACAGCCTGAAGCATTTTCAGCTGAAGGCATTAAAAAGGGTTAAACTATGAAACTTATAATTCAGATTCCCTGCTATAACGAAGCAGACACATTGGAAATAGCTCTGAACGATCTGCCGAAGCATATCGACGGCATAGACCAGATCGAGTATCTGATCATAAATGACGGAAGTACCGATGATACCGTTAAAGTCGCAGCTGAGTGGGGCGTGCATCATATCGTGAGCTTTTCCCGAAATAAAGGTCTTGCCAAGGGATTTATGGCAGGTATTGAGGCCTCTCTGTCCTATGGTGCGGATATTATCGTTAATACGGATGCGGATAACCAATACTGTGGTGCTGATATAGAAAAGCTTATCGCTCCCATATTGGAAGGAAAGGCTGATATTGTTATCGGTGAGCGTCCCATAGATGAAACCCCTCATTTTTCTTGGATAAAGAAAAAGCTACAGCATTTAGGAAGCTGGGTGGTCAGGAAAGCTTCAAAGACGGACATACCCGATGCGCCTTCGGGATTCAGGGCATTTTCCCGTGAGGCAGCCATGCATATCAATGTGGTAAATGAATATACATATACCCTTGAGACTATAGTGCAGGCCGGAAGGAACAAGATGGCGATCACATCTGTTCCCATAAGGACCAATCCGGAACTCAGAAAATCAAGACTTTTCAATAGCATGTGGGGTTATGTCAAGAAATCTATGCTGACCATACTGAGGGCGCTGCTCATGTACAGGCCATTAATGGTGCTGACGATACTCGGATTTATGCCCTTTGCTGTAGGTTTCGGTATCGGCGTAAGGTTTTTGACATTGTATTTCCAGCATCAGGCGGGCGGGCATGTTCAGTCCCTCATACTTGCATGCACGCTGATGATCATAGGTTTCATGACCTTCATAATCGGTATGCTTGCGGATATTATTTCTGCCAACAGAAAGATACTGGAGGATGTCCAGTACAATGTGCGGAAACTTACTTATGATGAGAGCTCCGCAAAGGTTTGGCAGGAAGCAGCAAGTGCTCAGGCAGAAAGTATGATGGATGAGGCGGCTAAAAACGGCGGTGGTGAATCTTTATAATGGATAAGCAGAATACCCCCTTAGTCAGTATATGGATACTGATGTATAATAATGCGGCCGAGCTGGATGGAACAATAGATTCCGTAATATCACAGGATTATCCGAATGCCGAGGTAATATTCAGTGACGACGGATCTAAAGTGACGGATCCCGATAAGGTGGAAAGGCTTGCTGAAAAGGTCAGGAACCGTGGCTATGCCGCTAAGATATTTTTCAACAAGGAAAATGTGGGGACTGTAGCGCATATCAATTCTGTGATAGACAGGTCGGAGGGAAAGTATTTTGTAAGCTGCTGTCCGGGGGAGAAGTTTCATACATCAGGTACTGTGTCAGCCATTGTGTCTGCGATGGAAAAAAAGAAGTCCCTTATGATGACCAGCAGGCGCCTGGACGTTTATCCGGACAGGGTAAAAAAGAGGCCGTCATTGATGTTAGGGATCGCGCTCAGGCTGTGCCCTAAGGCCCTGGCGGGATATATGGTCAGGAAAAGGAACCTTATCAGCGGGTGCTGCACTTTCGAGAGCAGGGAGCTTTTTGAAAGATATGGCAAATATGATACCGCATACAGACTGGTAGAGGATTATCCTTATGCGGTGGATCTTCTGAGAAACGGTGTGAGGATCGATTTTATGAACTGTGTCACAGTGGAGCATTCCATAGGCGGTGTTTCGACAGGAAAAATACATCCAGCTGTTATAAAGGATATAGAACATATGAGGGAAGTGCTTAAGGCGGATCCTCATGGTCTGCCCAAGCAGACTGTAAAATATCTGAACAGCATAAAATGATTCACCGGCTGATAGTTCTTTCTCACACATAAGCTTGCATGCAGTGGGAAACAATCCGTGTGAATCAAAAATAGATACGGCAGAATGCAGATGGGCTGAACCTGCGGATTTCGGTAAATAACGGAGACGGATATGGATCGCATAGCGGTGCTGATTCCTTGCTATAACGAGGAAAAGACAATTGAAAAAGTAGTGACCGATGCCAAACGGGTACTTCCCGAGGCCGTGGTCTATGTATATGATAATAACTCCACGGATAAAACGGCAGAGATTGCATTAAATGCCGGAGCCATAGTAAGGCGTGAGCCTAGGCAGGGCAAGGGTTTTGTGCTTAGAAGGATGTTTCGTGAGATAGATGCCTTGTGCTATATCTGCGTGGATGGTGATGACACCTATTCCATAGAATCAGCCAGGGAAATGGCCGACAGAGTGCTTGAACACAATGTGGATATGGTAGTCGGAGATCGGCTGTCTTCAACCTATTTTAAGGAAAACAAGCGTCCTTTTCATAATTTCGGCAATTCCATGGTCAGATCCACGATCAACAGATTTTTCCACTGTAATGTAAAGGATATCATGACAGGTTTCCGTGCCATGTCCTATGAGTTTGTAAAGAGCTACCCTGTCCTGTCCAGAGGATTCGAGATAGAGACGGAGATGACCATACATGCGGTATTCAACGAAATGGTTATAGAAAACGTGGTTGTGGATTACCGCGACAGACCGGAAGGCAGCGAGAGCAAGCTGAATACCTATTCCGACGGTGCCAAAGTTTTGGGGACTATTGTAAGCCTTTATAAGAACTACAAGCCCCTTAAGTTTTTCACCAGTATGGCTGTTGTCATGCTGATAGTAGCGGCGGTGATGTTCCTTTGGGTATTTGCAAAATTCCTGAACACCCATCTGGTCGAAAATATGCCCACTCTGGTAGTGAGCGGCTTCATAGCCCTGGCAGCGATCCAGTCCTTTTTCTCAGGCCTGATACTGTCAGACATGGTCACCAAGAACAGACGTAGTTTCGAAACAGAACTTAACCGCATACACGATAGGAAAGTGGACCTGCTAAAGGAAAGCGACTGATATACCACACTTAGATCTGGGTATGTAAAGTGGCAGCACAAAGTGTTAGTTCTGTGAACACGATAAGTTGAACATGGTATTAATAATGTTTGTATTCATGACTTGAAACCGCACCGTATAGCTTCTCCTGACGGTGTAAAGTGAGCTTTAGCAGTTCTCGGAACTGCATACGCTCACCAGGGACGTCCCGACATGGATGTCGGGACGAGTGAACAACGCTACATGGATGTAGCGTGTGAACGGTCCCGGACGAATTGTATATACCTGGGCAGTTCCGTAAGAACTGCTTAGCGAACGACCCCACCGTCAGGAGAACTATCGGTGCGGGAAGAAAACAAGAGGATTATTAAATGAAGAGCATCTCTGACATACTGAAAAAAATACATTACGTAATGACCTCGAAGCAGAAGCTCCAGTATATTTTTGTAATGCTGGTTGCTCTGGTAGGGTCTTTTTGTGAACTGATAAGCGTTTCTGCGGTATTGCCTTTCATCCAGTCCGTAATGATGCCGGATGCCCTTGTAAACGAATGGTATTACAAGATAGTAGCCCGCTATATCTATTTCGACAGCCAGACCAAAACAGTTACCGTTTTCGGCGTACTCATAATCATCGTATTCATAGTAAAGAACCTTTATCTTATGTTTTCCTCCTATGTGCAGTCCTGGTATTCCACTACTGTGCAGAGGGATCTTTCCATAAAGATGGAAAAAGCTTACCTTAACAGCTCATATCTGTTTCACTTAGGTGTTAATTCATCGCTGTTAATAAGGAGCATACGTCAGGATGTTGATGGTGTATTTGCCTTGTTCCTCCATCTGTTCCGTATATTCGCAGAATCATTTACGGTGCTTGCTATTACTGTCTATCTGGTAACTCTTGATCCGGTGCTTGCATTTTCACTTGCGGCAATACTTGGTTCCTGCATGATGCTGATCTTTTTCGGCTTAAAAGGCCTTATAAAGAAGTTCGGAAAGATTGGCGCAGAATATGACACAAAGATGTACCAGTATCTTAATCAGGCCTTCAATGGTATAAAAGAGATAATGGTAATGAACAGGCAGGAGTATTTCTCACAGAGTTTTGAGGAAGCCTGTACCATAAGCGCAAAGACCATGAGACGGAACGGTTTCTTAAACAGTATCCCGTCATATATATATGAGATAGCATGTGTGGGCGGTCTGATAGGTATAGTGGTACTAAGAATCAACAGTTCCGAAGATGTTTCTGAAATGCTGACCAAAGTGGCAATCGTTGCCGTAGCGGCCTTCAGGCTCTTCCCGGCTGTGGGACGTCTTACGAATGCCATGAATTCCGTTCTTTATAATAAGCCCAGGCTCGATTCCACTTATGATATGTTAAAGCTCCTTGAAGAGACGGAAATGTACAGGGTTAAGCATATCGATGAATCCAACTATGTTCCTCTGGAATTTGAAAAGGAGCTTGTGGTTGATAATATCAATATGAAATACCCTGCCGGTGATGAAAATGTCCTTGAGCATTTGTCCATGACCATAAAGAAGGGAAGCTCCGTTGCTTTCATCGGCCCTTCCGGCGCGGGAAAGACAACCCTCGCGGATGTTATCTTAGGTCTGCTCAAACCCCAGGAAGGTCATGTGATGTCCGACGGTACAGACATATATGAAAATCTCCCCAAGTGGGCGAGGATAATAGGTTATGTTCCCCAGACAGTATATCTTACGGATGATACCATAAGGAACAACGTGGCCTTTGGTATATATGAGAATGAGATAGATGAGGATGAAGTGTGGCGCGCACTGGAGGAGGCTCAGTTAGCCGATTTCGTAAAGCACCTGCATGACGGACTGGATACCATGGTGGGTGAGAGAGGCGTAAGGCTTTCCGGCGGACAGAGGCAGAGGATAGCCATTGCCAGGGCTCTATACCAGAATCCATCGATCCTTGTACTGGATGAGGCTACAAGTGCGCTGGATACGGAGACGGAAACTGCTGTTATGGAGGCTATAGATTCCCTGCATGGAGTTAAGACCATGATAATCGTAGCACATCGTCTTACCACTATAAGGAACTGTGATGAGATATTTGAGATAAAGGACGGCAGGGCTGTAAAGCGTGATAAGGAAGAAGTGATCCGGGCTGCCTATGAAGAGATAGAAAATGCAGTTGCGGAGGATGGTAACTGATGGTAAGGGTTCTTCTGCTTACCCATTATGACAACATGTATGGTGCCAATAAAGCACTTCTTAAGCTGGTGCTTAAGATGCATGCAAGCGGAAGATATGAGCCCACAGTAGTGATACCTGCTAAAGGCAGCTTTACGGATATTCTTGATAAAGAGGGAATATCTTATTTTGTGTGTCCCATAACCCAGTGGCAGGCTGTTTATGCCGAAGCTCTTAGTTTTGAGATAAAAAAGAATAAGAGAAAAAAAGCCATATCAAATGAGCTGGAGACCCTGTATAAGCATTTTAAGGATGCCCCGCCTGACATCATACATTCCAATTCCAGTGTGATAGGGACAGGAGCAATGCTTGCAAAGCGTTTTGGGTGCAGGCATATCTGGCACATAAGGGAATTTGCCAGAGAGCATTATGGGATGAGGTATTTTTATCCCGAGAGTATAGTTAAGGAATATTATGAAAAAGCGGACAGAGTGATCGCAATATCCGAAGCTGTCCGTGATTCTGTGGAAAAGAAATATCCCGGAGCGCATACGACCGTTGTGTATGACGGGATAGAGACGTTGCTTACAGAAGAAGCGCCTACGCTTTGCAGGGCAGGCTTGAGGACAGCGGGTGGATCAGGTGAGGGTGGAACCGGTTCGGATTCCCGGAACTCTTACCACGCCGGAGATAATGTGACCCGGTTTCTTTACACCGGCTATATCTTTCCTGCCAAGCATCAGCTGGATCTGCTTAAGGCGGCTGTTGTGTTGATTAATAACGGCTGTTCTGCATTTCATATAACATTCGCCGGCAATGGCGATGAAAGATACTGCAGGACACTGGAAAGCTATATAAAAAAGAATAAGCTTGAAAATCATGTGACAATGACAGGGTTTACGGATAATGTCCCTGATCTGATAAAAAAGAGCGATGTGGGAGTTATTGCCTCTGAATATGAAGGCTTCGGTCTGGTGACAGCGGAATATATGCTGGGAGGGCTGCCTGTGCTGGGCAGAAGATCCGGTGCAACACCGGAGATAATCCTTGACGGTGCCACCGGTTTTTTGTTTGATGACGTAAGCGGACTGGCAAAACTTATGCAGAGATTTATCGACGTACCTGAGCTGGGGAAAACCATGGGAGAAAAAGGCAGGGAACGTGTAACGCAGTGCTTTACTGCCGAGAAGAATGCCGATGGTGTGATGGCCGTTTATGATGAAGTGATGAAAGAGACAGGTAAGTAACAGTCTTGAAAGATAGTGTTGTAAAAAAGGATTTTGATGGTTTTGAAATAAGAAAAAGAATATCGAATGTTCTTTTTTGGATTGGAATGGTATGTGAACTGATCGTGTCGCCCTCCGGATATGCTTTTGGATGGTACCATGAGAAGGTATACATAGTTGTTGGAATGGTCTGTTTAGCTCTTTCGATACTCTGTGTTCCTGAATTCAGGAAGAACTGGAAGCTGTATGTTTTATGTGGCGCTTATGGTCTGGTATGCTATTATTTCCAGCATTCCGCTTTGGTACTGAGGATTGCACTGGCATTGCTGGCGGGAAGAAGGCAGAAAAGAGAACATGTGGTAAGGTTCTTCTTTTACGGCACTTTGTTCATAGTGGTTTATGCCGCAGTATTGTCCATGCTTGGGCTGCATAATACGGTTTCAATGACGGACTACTTCAGAAGTGAAGAAGAGACCAGATTGTGTCTTGGCTTCTTTCATCCGAACAGTCTTTCATTTTTTGTTTATCGGGTGTATATACTGGGCTGTTTCCTGCTGGATAGGGAATTTAAATGGAAGACTGTATGTTTCTGCCTGCTGACTGTATTTTGTGGAACTCTGATAGTTATGTCTGCTTCTAAAATGGGCATAGCGGCGCTGCTGTTGACGGTTTTTATGTGTGCGGTAAAAAGATTCCTTCCAGACAAAATTGCCGGAATGGTTTTGTTCGTTATAAGTATAGCTTCAGCAGCGACACAGATGCTTTTGGTCATTGTATATATGCTTGTAACTGTTCCGCAACCTAATTTTGGTGAGCAGAAAAATCTGTGGGATTTATTGGATAATATAACTACCGGAAGACTGTGGGGGGCTGCGGAGGTACTTCAGCAGAACCGGTTCAATCTGTTTGGGATTAAGATCGTTGAGACTTTGACGGAGATGGGATTTGCAAATGCCGTAATACAGCAAGGATTTGTATTTTTCCTTTTGTATTCGGTATTATTTATTATTCTTTGCATAAAGGCTTATAAATACAGGGGGGAGGCAGCGCAGGTGGTATTCGCAGAAAGTGCTGCGTATTCAATGGGTGAAAGTTACCTGGCATATTTTAATAAGAACCCCTTATGGTTGATGCTGATCGGTTACGAGAATCTTATAGAAGAAAAAAATGGAGAAGATCCAGAGCAAAAGCCATAATATCTCTTTGTGGAGGGCATAGATGAAAAAGATAAAAATTGATTTTATAGATTTCTGGTCTGATCTTGATAAGACTGATAACCTTTTTTATAACACGCTCTGCAGATACTATGATGTGGAGTTAAGCGATACGCCGGACTATGTTTTCTGCAGCTGTTTTTCGGAGACGCATTTTAATTATCAGGACTGCGTGAAGATTTATTTTACCGGTGAAAATATAATACCGGATTTTAACCTTTACGACTATGCAATGGGCTTTCATTACATAGATTTTGAGGATCGCTATTTAAGGCTGCCTTTATATGCCCTTTATTCCAAAGATAAGGTTATAGAGCCGGCCCTTAAGAAGCATACCTACAGCGATGATTACTATCTTTCAAAAAAGAAATTCTGCAACCGTGTGGTATCCAATCCTTATGCAATGGGAGAGCGTGATGAGATGTATCTGAAGCTTTCCGAATATAAGCAGGTTGACTCCGGCGGAAGATACAGGAACAACGTAGGCGGACCCGTTGATGACAAGATTGCTTTTGAGAAAGACTATCGGTTTACTCTTGCCTTTGAGAATTCCGGCATGAGCGGATATACAACTGAGAAGATACTGGAGGCTTTTGCAGGAGATACCATTCCCATCTATTGGGGGAATCCTAGGATAAAGGAGGAATTCAATCCGGAGTCTTTTATAGATGCTTCATCATTTGGAAGCGTGGAAGCCGCTATCGAGGAAGTAAAGAGAATAGATGCGGATGACGAGCTTTTCCTCAAAATGGTTAAGGCACCCATCCTTACCGATGATACAAGTGCCAAGAAGATCTTGAGCGATGATTTCGCTGATGCGTTTCTGCGGAACATATTTGATCAGGATATTAAGAATGCAAAGCGCAGAAATATGGTATATATCGGCAGGGACTATCAGAAAAAGCTGAAGGATGCCAAGAAAGTACAGCGTGCTTTGGATGTGGTAAAAAAGCCAATGCATATGATGAACAAGATGAAGGCACAGATGAAGACCAAAGAGAAACTGGTATAAAGGTCGGAACGATGAGTGGTACCACATTCAGGCAAGTTACCGGTGTGAGTAAATTAGTGGTATACAACGAACGGGAAGTTTTAGTAAGTAGATAATCGGAAAAGTGACGGAATGACAAAGAATAAAACGGCTGACAATATTCAGACAGAAACTGCACAATCAGATAAAAGCTCAGGCAAAAAAAATCACTATCTCCGTATGATGATCGTTACGGCTGTTTTTTTCTTTGCCATGCACCTTACTTTTGTGGGCTTTACAAATGATGATTCCTATTTTGTACAGCTTAGACAGGACTGGTCTTCCCTGACAGAACTGCTGCTTTTCAGATACAGGACGGATTCTTCGAGAGTACTGTCGGAGGCAATACTCTTTACCCTGATAAAGATGCCTTTTATCGTCTGGCAGATACTGGATACCCTTATCTGTATCCTTATCGCACACAGCGCATCAGTTATCCTGGTAAATGATAAGTATGACAAAAAGAATTACCTGATATTCGGGCTTTTTGCCTGCTATCCCTATATGCATATGGGGTCTGCGGGATGGATATGTACATCCCTTAATTACATCTGGCCCCTTGCGGCATTCCTGTATGCCCTGAGCTGCAGCATGAGGAGATACCGGGGTGAAAAAGTCAGTGGGGGCGCCGTCAGGTGCGGACTTATAGCGCTTGTGTTTGCGGCGAACTGCGAGCAGTCTGCTACGGTAGTCATAATGTCATTTGCCCTTGTATTATGGTTTATGATAAAAGAGAAAAAAAGCAAATGGTTTGAGATAACTGCTCTCTGCATAGGGATCTTTGGTCTTATCTTTGCCCTGTCAGCTCCCGGCAATGAAGAACGCACCGCAATGGAAGCGGCAAACTGGATGCCGGAATTCTTTGACCTTTCCATTTTTGAAAAGGCGAGACTCTGCAGCGTGTTCGTATTCGAACATTTTGTTGCGATACCTGATGTGATATTCTTTCTGTTTTCTCTTCTGCTGTTATTCGCCGGGATCAAAAAGGAGAATAAGCTGTGGGTGCGTATCGTATCTTTCGTGCCGCTTGTAACCGATGTTATTTTCACCTCTGTATACTTTGTGATCGATTTCATCATCGGTCATAAGAGGAATTACGATTTTTCATTTCCGTCTGTGTATATGACGGATGCAAAGACTGCATTCATACAGCTGTCTGAAGTGGCGGGACTTGTGATATACATAGCTGCTGCGGTGATCGTGCTCTGGAATGTGGGAATTGACTTTAATGAAAAACTTATCAGCATATGGTGTGTGGGTGTGGGTTTTGCCGTGAGGATGGCACTCATGCTTTCGCCGACTATGTTTGCCTCCTGGCACCGTGTTCTTATATTTATGTATTTTGCATTTTTAGCTGACAGTTATCTGTTATACAAAAAGCTGGATAAGAAATGGCAGAAATACCTGGTATATGCTGTTATCGTAATCGGTATCATAGCAAACCTTATACTTACTGTGGGGCTGCAGATCAGAAAGGCCGGAATGTGAAATGACCTTTACGACGCTTACATTTGCATATTTCTTCATTGCGGTTTTCCTGCTTTACTATATAGTGCCTAAGAAATGGCAGTGGATCGTTACCCTTCTGGCTTCTATGGTTTTCTATTTTGAAGCCGGAATACCGGGGTTCATTATGATGCTCTTAAGCGTCATGGTCAGCTGGGCTTCTGCGCTGTTTATAGAAAAGGCAAAGAATAAGGCATCCCTTATTTTTGCAGTGTCCGTACTGATATTTATTGTTGTTTTGGTTCTTATGCGTACCCCCTTCGGTTCCCTGGTAATGCCTCTGGGGCTTTCTTTCTACACGCTGCAGTGTATCGGATATGTGACGGAGGTCTACCGCGGCTCCACTGATGCCCAGAAGAATCCCCTCCGGGTACTTCTGTATGTATCATTCTTCCCGCATATACTTCAGGGACCTTTCGAAGATTACAATGAACTAAAGTCAAGGCTTGAGGAAGGCCATGATTTTGATTATGCGAATGTCTGCAATGGTGCCGGAAGGTTTGCGCTGGGGCTTTTAAAGAAGCTGGTGCTGGCAGACCGCATAGGTTATGTTGTGGATCCGGTTTTTGAGGACGCCTCCGGTTACTATGGTTTTACCATTGTTTTCGTGATGGCTCTTTATACAATACAGCTCTATGCTGATTTTTCCGGATATATGGATATGGCCGTGGGGATGTCTAAAATGCTGGGGATAGAGATAAGGGAAAACTTCAATGTCCCCTATGCCTCTAAGTCTATGGCTGAGTTTTGGCGCAGATGGCATATGTCTCTTGGCCTGTGGTTCAAGGTTTATGTTTTCTATCCGATGCTAAGGACTAAGCTCTGCTCCGGCATAAGCTCGCATTTCAAAAAAAAGAAAAACAAATATCTGATGAAAACACTTCCCACCGCCATTGCTCTGACGGTGAACTGGACGATGATAGGACTTTGGCACGGCTTTGATGCCAATTATCTGTGTTATGACTGGTTTTGCGGAGCCGTGATCATATTCTCGGAATTTTTGCGCCCTGTCTATGCATCGGTAAATGATAAAGCGCCGAAGATATTTAAGACGAAATTCATGGATGTGCTCAGGGTAGTGCGCACCTTTATCATAGTGATGTTCAGTTTCATGATGTTCAGGCCGGCAGAGCTTTCCACATCATTTCTTATGATGAGGGAAATATTTATCAAGGCAGACATAAGCGGCTGTGCAAATTTTATATACCATAATGTCTATGACCTGTTTCTGATCCTGGTTCCTTTTGTGATACTCCTGATCGTGGATATATTCAGGTACAGGGAAAAGGATATCCTGACGATGATACATTCGCTGAATCCCGTATTACGGTGGTGCATCTACATAGCTGTGGCTTTACTGATATATGTGTGCAAGGGAGACCGCAGTGCCGCAGGCTTCGCATATTACATTTTCTGAGGTGATTATGAGTACTTTTATCGAACTGAAAAAAAATCTGAAAAAAGACATGACGGGGCTTCCGGAGATAAGGATGGCTATAACAGGCGACTGTGCCACACAGCATCTTGCAACTGCTGTAGCGGGAGCTGCGTATGAGCATGGATTTCATATGTCCGTGTTTGATGCCGACTATGATGAGATCAGGGCACAGATAACCGATCCTTCGTCGGAACTTTATGAAAGTGATCCGGAAGCGGTGCTCATAGATATGTGCACGGAAAAGCTCTATGCGGATTTCTGCAGCCTTTCGGTGGAATCAAGAAAGACTTTTGCTGAGGAGAAAGCAGATCAGATAGCGGGATACTGGGAGATGCTTTTAAGCAATGCTAAGTGCAAAGTTCTGCAGTTTAATTTTCCTGAAAGAGATGACCGCGTATTCGGGAATTATGCAAATTCCGTGGAGACATCGTTTATCTTCCAGCAGAGGAAGCTTAACCTAATGCTTATGGAAGAGGCTTCAAAGCATCCCGGAGTATATATCATAGACCTTGATTCTCTGCAGAGCCGTGTAGGTTTGGAGAGGTTCTGCGACAGCAAGCTTTATTTTGCGGCCAGGATGCCCTATTCCACAGAAATCCTTCCTGTGATAGCGGAAGAAATTTTGAAGGTGATATGTGCAATGAAGGGCAGCATAAAGAAATGCGTGGTCCTTGATCTGGACAATACTCTCTGGGGCGGCGTAGTTGGTGATGACGGACTGGAAGGAATCCAGATAGGTGAGCTGGGCATAGGAAGAGCCTTTCAGGAATTTCAGGTCTGGCTTAAGGAATTAAAAAAACGCGGAATTCTGCTTGCGATATGCAGCAAGAATGATGAGGATAAGGCAAAGGAACCCTTTGAAAAACATCCGGAAATGGTACTTCATCTTGAGGATATAGCCTGCTTTGTTGCAAACTGGGAAGACAAGGCTTCGAATATAAGACATATCCGTGATACCCTTAATCTCGGAATGGACAGCTTTGTATTCATCGATGATAATCCATTCGAGCGAAACCTGGTGAGGGAGCTTATCCCTGACATAACTGTTCCCGAAATGCCCGAGGATCCTGCAGAATACCTGAATTATCTTAAAAGCCTGAACCTGTTTGAAACTGTTGCTTTCAGTGCAGAGGATGCCGGAAGGACAGACCAGTACAGGGCAGAGGCTAAACGTACTAAGGCACGTGAAAGCTTCGGAAGCTACGAGGATTATCTGAAGGACCTTCAGATGGAAGCCTATGCCGGTCCGTTTGATAAATTCCATTATCCCAGGATCGCACAGCTGACCCAGCGCTCCAACCAGTTTAATCTGCGCACCGTCCGCTATACCCAGGAGGAGATAGAAGCCCTTGCGTCAGACGATTCCTACATCACCCTCTATTTCACCCTTAAGGACCGCTTCGGTGACCATGGCCTGGTAAGCGTGGTCATAATGAAGAAGGAAGAGGGCTACGCCTTCGTAGACACCTGGCTCATGAGCTGTCGCGTCCTCAAACGCACCATGGAAGACTACATTGTAAACACGATCGTCTCCACTGCCAAATCCAACGGATTTAATGAAATCCGCGCTGAGTATATACCCACTGCTAAGAATGCCATGGTTAAAGATATCTATAAAGAAAAGGGCTTTACAGAGACCGACCCCGGCAAATATGTCTGTAGGGTGGAGGAATATCAGCCCGGAGCGACGTATATTAAATAGTTTAACTTCCCACCTTCAGGCAATTGAAGCAGACCGGTCACACTCACATATATCCGCACCGTATAGACTCTTCTGACGGTGTAAAGTGAGCTTAGCAGTTCTCGGAAATGATTCGATAAAACAGGAACGGGACGCCATGGAGGGCGGACCGAGTGAACAACGCTGCACGGATGCAGCGTGTGAACGGTTCCGGACGTGACGCTCAGACTTTGGCATTTCCGTAAGAACTGCTTAGCGAACGACCCCACCGGCAGAAGAGCTATCGGTGCGGGGGATTGATTCTAAGCAATATCGTCTTTAAAAAGCCCCAATGGAAATAATCACCATATTATGCTATAATATTTCGGTTAATGGAAACTATGTGCAGATTACGGAGGGACGGCATGAGCAGAGAAGAGATCCTTAGTAAGGTAAATGATGTTTTTCATGATGTATTTGACGATGACAGCATAGTCGTAACGGAGTCTACCACCGCTGACGACGTAGAGGACTGGGATTCCCTTATGCATATCACTCTCATATCAGAGATTGAGTCAGCCTTCGGCATGAAGTTCCAGATGAAGGACGTAGTGGGCATGCAGAATGTCGGCGAGATGCTCGATATCATCGAAAAGGCGGTATCCTGAATATGAACCATTATACTATCTCAGAGCTTACGATAGGCATGACGGAGTCTTTTACCGTAGAGGTTACGGAGGAGATGCAGGATAAATTCACGGAGATCAGTGAAGATATTAACCCCATGCATATAGATGAGGATTATGCAAAAAGGCATGGCTGCAAGGGAAGGCTTGTCTATGGCATGCTTACTTCTTCATTTTACTCAAGGCTCGCAGGCGTCTATCTTCCCGGTGAGCATTGCATACTGCACGAGGTGAAGTCAAGATTTCATAATCCGGTATATATCGGAGATGTGCTTACGGTAATGGGTACCGTAGAAGAGGTTCATGAAGCGGTAAGGACCATCCGGATAAAAGCTGTGATAGTGAATCAGGATGGACAGAAGGTATCGCAGGCAGTGATAACTGCAGGAGTACAGGAATATTGAGCAATACTTATCTTTTGATCGGTGCATCCTCGGATGTGGGGAGCACGTATATAAGGCATCTGGCTAAGAAGAACGATGGAGACCTGTGTATACTGGCCCATTGTTTCGGCAGACCGGAAAAGTTTGATGCGATAAAAGCAGAGTTTCCTGAATTAGATATAAAAGTATTCAAGGCTGATCTTTCGGATCTGTCTGAAACTGAGAGACTGATAAAGGATATACGGGATACTGGCAGGGTGCCGGAAAAGTTTATGTTCCTGCCGGCCCCTGCTTTTTCTTATATGAGGTTAAAAGAGCTGGATACTGACAGGGTGGAGCAGTCTTTCAGGATACAGGCAGAGAGCTTTTTAAAGCTTGCTTCCGGATTTTTCCCTGATATGAAAAAGATTGAGGGAGCACGTGCTGTGGTCATGCTTACAAAGTATGTGGCTGATGAAATGCCTCCGAAATTCATGACAGATTATATTGTGGCCAAATACGCCCTGCTTGGTGCCATGAAGGCAGCCGCTGCCGAATATGGCGGGGGTAAGCTTATGATAAACGGGATCTCACCGGATATGATGGATACGTCTTTTTTAAAGAATATGGATCCGAAGATAAAGGAGATGGCTGTGTATCAGAAAGGCCGTCTTATGATGCCGGAGGATCTTGTGGCTGTATTTGATGAAATGCTGTCTGCAGGGTATTTGCTAAACGGAGTGAACAGAAGCGTAACTTTGGGATAATGGATCATGCCTGATTTTATATTTATATTTCATGAACCGGAGACGGAGGGGAAGGACCTGTCAAGGCCGGAACTGGGGAATCCCGGCGTAGGCGGAACGGCTTACTGTTTCGCCATTATGATCAAGTATCTGTCAGAGGATGCTGAAAATACTGTCAGCGTATATTCCGTGCAGAATGTAAAGCTGCATTGCGATAATGTGGTAAAAGCCGATTCTGTTGAAGATGCATTTTCAAAAGTACTGCATGACGGCGGGAAAACGGTCATACTCCGCAATCATCAGGAGGATCATATATACGGGATCCTGGAAAATTATGACCTGAATTATGTTTTCTGGATGCACAACAGGCTCACCTATCCGGAGATACGGCTTTTTTCGGCGGAGCAGAAGGTAAAGCGTGTGATAGCTGTCTGTCGTGAAATGTACGACCTGTATATTGATGATCCTGTTATAGAAAAAATGGATTATATAAATAATCCTTTTATAATGCCGGATGATCTGGTACGGGACATCAGAAAAAATGATGTCAGCCGGGAAAAGTCCATCGCATATATGGGCAGCCTTATACCGGATAAGAATTTCCATATGCTGGCTGAAGCCTGGAGTAAGGTGAGGGTAAAAGTGCCTGATGCAGGTCTTGATGTGATAGGAACGGGCCGGCTTTATGATGAAAATGCAAAGCTGGGAAAGTACGGGCTTGCAGAGGAATCATATGAGCAGGAGTTTATGAAATGGCTCACGGATGAAAAGGGGGAGATACTTCCTAACGTCCGCTTTCACGGCATACTCGGCGCAGAGAAATACGATGTGTTCAGGAAGTGCAGCATAGGTGTCATAAATCCCATGGCAACCGAGACCTTCGGGCTGGCTGCGGTAGAGATGGAAGCCTGCGGGCTTCCGGTAGTGTGCCGCAGGAAGAACGGATTGTGTGATTCGGTAATGGATGGAAAGACGGGAGTTTTATTTAAAGATATAAGCGAATTTCCGGATGTACTGGCAGGACTTCTGACAGATGATGCAAAACGCGAAGCCTTTTCAAAGAATGCTGTGGAATTTGCCCTGAATGATTTCAGGCCGGAACTTTTGGTCCCTGAGTGGAAGAGAGTGGTATCTGAGGTGGCTGATGGAAAGAAGGCTGCATACAGAAAGCCTGCGGCCAATATGGACAATAACAATAAGCGGATAAGAAGTATCATGCATGGGATACATTGTGTGCCTTTTCTTAAATGGGTGCCTTCTGTCCATGATCTGCAGAAGAAATGAGGCGTCCGGAGAAACTGCCGGTTCTTTCGCTTACAAATAAGGTGTTTGGCGTTGATGGATAACCATATGGAAAATCCTCATATAGGAGATAGCAGAGCTGATAATGATATCCGTGTAAGTGTCCTTGTAACGGTATATAACCTGGAAAAGTACGTTGCGCAGACACTTGAAAGCGTACTTGAGCAGGAGACGGACTTTGATTTCGAGATCCTGGTCGGAGATGATGGCTCAGATGACGGGACTGTGGATATAGTAAAGGATTTTATTTCGCGTTATCCGGGACGTATAGAGCTCTTTGAAAATCCCAGGGAGAAGGGGAAAAATTACAACAGGGTGGAACGCTCAGCGGCAAACCGCCTGGGACTATTAGCTAATGCAAAGGGAAAGTACTGCTGCTTCCTTGATGGGGATGACTATTACATAGATAATAAAAAGCTGCAACGGCAGGCTGACATACTTGATGATCCGTCCAATGCTGACTGTGTGATCTGTGCTCATAATCTTTATCTTTCATATGAAGACGGCAGGATGATACCATTGTCGTCTGCCAAAAAGGAAAGGAAGATAAGCCTTAAAGAGTATTGGACTATGATGTTCATTCAGGCCAATGCCATGATGTTTCGGAATATATATGCCGATAATATTCCGGGGGAGCGGCTGTCGGCTACATTTGATGATAATAATATAGTGTTCTGGCTGATGCAGCACGGAAAGATGTACTATATACCTGAATTCATGGGTGCATACAGGCAGGTGGAAGGATCATCATGGAGCGCCATAGACTTGCTTAAGCGCAGCGCCTCCAATATGGTGGGATACAGTGTGGAAACGGAAGTGGCACCTTCCTTGAGGAAATTAAGCGAGATAAGGCATTATCCGGATTTAAAATATCTGTCTGAGCATAGAACTGAACTTAATCCTGCGGACCTGGAACCGTTCTATACTACGGCTAAGACTCATGATATGAGAGAGGCCCTTGATGTTTATTCCATGAGCGGTGAATGGATAAACGCAAGTCTGAGGCGGGGGTGGTTCGGTTATAATGCCACAAGGATAAAAAGAGCTGTAAAAAAAATGCTCGGATTGTTTTAGCCTGCTGACCGAAAATTTCCATACACTGTTGCCGGAATACAGAACGGCAGTTTAGTCAGCGGATAGTTTAGTTACTGGTTTAGAGGATTTTATGGAAGATAATAAAGACCTTGTAAGCGTAATAGTGCCTGTATATAAGGTTGAAAAATATCTTGACAGGTGCATAAAGAGTATACGGGAACAGACCTATACAGAACTTGAGATAATACTTGTTGATGACGGGTCGCCGGATTCCTGCGGGCGCATGTGCGATGAATATGCCGCAAAGGATGACAGGATAAAGGTTATACATAAAAAGAACGGCGGACTTTCGGACGCAAGGAATGCGGGAATAGAAGTGTCCGCAGGTAAGTGGATAGTTTTTGTCGATTCCGATGATTATATATCAACGGAAATGATTGCCTATCTCAAAAGCGTGGCCGATGGGAATTCTGCCGATATAGCCTGGTGTCGTTATAAAGAAACCGCAGCGGATGAAGAAGATGCGGAATTTGACAGCAGGGGAACCGTGGAGGAAATCTTCAGCGGAAGGGATGCGGAGTATCTTTTTTACCGTATGGGAATGATGGGCGAATGCATGGTGGCCTGGAATAAGATATATTCCAAAAGCCTCTTTGAGGGCATGCCGCAGGTAAGGTACCCCTACGGGAAGATTTTTGAAGACGGATATACGACATACAGACTGATATACAAGGCTGAGCGGGTGGTAGTGACGGATGCGGTTATGTATGCTTACAGGCAGCGAAGTGACAGCATAATGCAGATGAACGGTGATAAGAACTATCATGCTGCATTTGAAGCCGGAGAGGGAAAACTGTTATTTTTCTCAAAGTATAAAGAAGAGGAGCTTTACCGCCTTGAGTTAAATCTCCTGATGCACTCAGTCATCAATTTTTATGAAAATTCCGCTGATGCTGAGGGAAAGAAGGAAATGAAGGAAGTTTTCGACAGGTTTTACAGGGATTATTTTGTTAAGGAAAAATGGCCCCTGGGGAAAAAGATCAGGATGAAAGCCTTTTATAAGGATTACGGTCTGTATACGGCAATAAGCAAATTTGAAGGTCTGTATAATACTGTTACAGGCAAAAAATAAGTCGGCTGATGAATAAGATTTACAAAAAAAGCAATGTCATAAAAACATATGGGCTGATCCTAATAGAGGTTCTGTCAGGGGTGGCTGCCCTTATGCTGGCTGTCCTGATCCGATACAGGAATCTGTACTGTGACGGCCACTATGAACTTTATATAAGTTTTGGAGGTCTATATGTTCTGTTCCTGCTGCTGTACAGTATTTTCACAGACTGGAACAGGGACTTTTTTATCCGGGGCATTTTCAAGGAAACTGTCGCCATAATAAAATGTCTTGCTGTTACAATAGCTATGCCGGCTCTTGTGATGTATACGGTTTTTAAGGACCGCCCCATTTCAAGAACTGTACTTTTCTTCTTTATACTGCTGAGTGTACTGATAACCTTTTCATGTCATCTAATATTCAAGGAGTATATGCTGAAATGCTACAGGAATGGTGCTGACAGTGACAAGCTTATGGTGGTGACTACAAAGGACCGTGCTGCAGAGATAATAAGGAAGCTCATTAATTCCAATGAATGGAATTATGAGGTTAAGAGCCTTATAATTACTGATGCGGATATGGTGGGACGTGAGATTGAAGGTGTTAAGGTGGTTGGTGACTCGGCAAATATGCTTGAAGTGGCCACTAAGGAAGTTGTTGACCGTGTGTTTATCTCACTGCCCAGGGAAGTGCCCATAAATACCATCAGAAACATGATATTCGACTTTGAGAGCATGGGTGTGCTCTGCCACTACGACATAGGGCTTGAGGAACTCAATCTAGAAGGAAAGGAAGCGGATGATATAGCGGGATACCCTGTGCTTTCATTTTCCTTAAAGAACCTGGATTACAGACGGCTTATGGTGAAGCGTTTTTTTGATATAGTAGGAAGTATTTTCGGTATTATAATACTCTTGATTTTCTATCCTTTTGTAGCAATTGCGATAAAGCTTGAATCAAAAGGCCCTGTGATATTTAAACAGGAAAGGGTTGGCAGAAGCGGCAGGAAATTTATGATGTATAAATTCCGCTCAATGTATGTGGATGCGGAAGAAAGAAAAAAAGAACTGTATGATAAAAATGAGATGGAAGGGCTGATGTTCAAGATGAAGGACGATCCCAGAATAACAAAGGTGGGACGTTTCTTAAGGAAGACCAGTATAGACGAGCTGCCACAGTTCTTTAATATACTGAAGGGAGATATGTCCATGGTTGGAACCAGACCTCCAACTGTGGATGAGTATGAAAAATACAATGCGCATTACAGGAGACGCTTGTCCATTACTCCGGGGCTTACAGGAATGTGGCAGGTAAGCGGACGCAGTGATATAACGGATTTTGATGAAGTGGTAAGGCTTGATCTTGAGTATATAGATCAGTGGTCGCTTATGCTTGACTGCAAGATACTGCTGCAGACAGTGGGAGTGGTTTTATTCGGAAAGGGTTCAAAGTGATGAGTGAGGAAGTTTATAAGTTAAAAACGGCTGTGATGATGATAGTATTCAACAGACCGGATACCACAAAGGAAGTTTTTGAGGAGATAAGGAAGGCAAGACCTTCAAGGTTTTATCTGGTTTCGGATGCTCCCCGAAAGGGACGGCCGGATGACATAGATAAGGTAAAGGAGTGCCGTGAGTATGTGGAGTCTCACATAGACTGGCCTTGTGAATTCAAAAAAAATTATGCAGAAGAAAATATGGGATGCAAGGAGAGAATGCATACCGGTATCAGCTGGGTACTCTCACAGGAACCCCATACCATAATACTTGAGGATGATGTGGTGCCGGCGCCGGAATTCTTCAGGTACTGTGATGAGCTTCTTGAGATGTACAAGAATGACAAAAAGGTAATGATGATATCCGGTACGAACTTGCTTAAAGGACAAAGGATAAAGGGCACATATACATTTTCATGTTTTTCTGACATATGGGGATGGGCTACATGGGCAAGGGCATGGAAGTATTATGATCCGGATGTTAAGACCTGGCCGCAGGTGAAACGTAAAGGAGAACTCAAAAAAGTTCAGAATGGTCTTGCGTACATATTCATCAAGAAAAACGTAAACAGTGTCTATACCCATAAAAAGGACACCTGGGACATACAGTGGGATTACTGCAGGCATATACACGGCGGACTGGGAATAGTTCCTGCTGTTAACATGATACGCAATATAGGATTTGACAGGGAAGATGCTACACATACGAACGGAAGCTGTGACGAGGATTTCTCATATGGAAAAATGCGTTTCCCTATGAAAAAGAGAAAAGTAATTTGCCGTGACACGGATTACGACAGGGCTTACATAAAAAAATATTACGGGACAAAGAAAATTATGGAGGTCCTGAAAAGAAAACTTCATATAATCTGACTGCCGGGGGATATTAGCATATGTTTGAAAACATAGAATTGATCGTATATGATTTTGACGGTGTTATGACCGACAATAGAGTCATGGTGGACCAGAACGGAAATGAGAGCGTTATGGCTAACCGCGGCGACGGCTATGGCGTGGGTATGATAAGGAAGCTGGGCATCAGACAGGTGATCCTGTCGACCGAGGTTAATCCTGTGGTAGAGATGCGGGCAAAAAAGCTTAATTTGGAAGTTATACACGGAGTGTCTGACAAGAGGGAAACCCTTGTAAAGTTCTGTGCCGATGGAGCTGTAAGTCTGGACAGAGTCATGTTTCTCGGAAATGATCTAAACGACATAGAGGCCATGAGATGTGTTGGGATAAAGGGTGCACCAAAGGATGCGGAGCCTGAGATACTTGAAATAGCTGACTGGATATCCGGGAAAAACGGCGGTTATGGAGTGGTGAGGGAGCTTGCCCGTGTTATAAGCGATGAGAGACAATAACAGGCTGCCGGTGTGAGGAAGTTACCGGAATATAACAAGCGGGAATTTTTTAAAAATAAAGATAAGAGAAAAAGATAATAAATATTTGATATGTGTCGATTTTCAATAATAACACCTACATTTGAACAGGCTGAATATATCTCCGATACCATTGAATCCGTACTAGGCCAGAGCTTCAGGAACTTTGAATATATAATAGTGGACAGCTGCTCTGAGGATGGCACGAAGGAAATAGTGGAGTCATATGTCGCGAAGGACAGTAGGATACGATATATCCGCGAGAAGGACCGTGGTCAGGCTGATGGTATAAATAAGGGCCTGCGGCTGGCAAAGGGCGAGATCGTGGCGTGGCTTAATTCTGACGACTTCTATTATGATGAGCATGTGCTCGAGAATGTTGATAAGTTTTTTTCAAGGAAAAAGGATCTGAAGCTTGTCATAGGCGACGCCTGGTACTGTGACAAGAATAAGAAACTTACTGAGTACAATAAATCGGACAGAAATGTATCTGATGATGTGATAAGGCGCTGGTATTACATAGTGCAGCCGGCCTGTTTTTGGAGAAATGAGCATAGGCTTTTGGATGATAAGTATCACTATGTTTTCGACTGGAAGTTTTTTATAGAATTGTTTTCATCCGGCAGGAAAGTATATACCCATGAGCCCTATGCGGTATACCGGATGTATGAGGATAATAAGACAGGCTTAAACAATGCGGCCCGCCGCAAGGAAGTGTACAGGCTTCAGAAAGAAATAGGAAAAGACAGGCTGAACATATCCTGGTGCAGGCATGTGTATCATGCATATGCCAGTGCGGAAAAAAATGGATGGCCATGGCTCAAGGATGTAGTGGATTTTGAGAGCAAGGTTCTTTTCCATCTGACGGATAAGAAGATAGCCGGCTTTTAAAATGCCAGCAGAACAGGGGGAAAACGTATGCTTTGGGTTTTAATGACAACATACAATAGACGAGAACAGACTGTGGAATGCTTCAAATCTCTGTTAGGAGCTTACAGGGGTTCCATGGTTATAGTAGATGTAGATGCAGGAAGCATCGACGGGACCGGTATATATTTAAGAAAATGCATGGAACATGCAAAAAAGAGCAGGCGCTACGGTAATCGTGATATAAGTCTAAAGATCCTGCACTGCAAAAAAAATGTTTATTGGAATCAGGGCATGCGTTATGCCATGTCCTATGCGGCAAAACATGCAAAGCCCGGTGACGATATATTGCTGATAAATGACGATGTGGTATTTTATGAGGATTCTATTGATACGCTGATTAAGAGGAGAAGACGTTACAGGGCAGCGGCCGTAGTGGGTGCAGTATGCTCTGAATGTGGTGAACAGACATACGGCGGTGTAAGGGCATTATCAAAGTTTTTTGCAAAGTTTGAAGTGATACCTCCTGCGAATAAGCCGGTTATCTGTGACACTTTTAATTGTAACTGTCTGTTAATGTCTGTGGAATGCATGAGGCAGAACGGAAATCTTGACAGAAACTATATCCACAGCATGGGAGATTATGATTATGGTCTCCGCATGAAGCGGAAGGGACTCAAAGTCATAAGCAGTGCGGGATATGTAGGTACATGTGAAGCAAATCCCATAGAGGATAGCTGGCAGGATACAGAGCTTCCAATTTTTGAGCGGGTAATGAAAAAGGAAACGCCCAAGGGACTTCCGGCGAAGGACTGGTTTTATTTCGTGAAGAAGAACTACGGCGTACTGTCAGCGATATACCACTCAGTGACACCGTATGTCAGGATTGTTCTGGGAATTTAAAACTTCCCACATATAGTCTGTGGGAAGCAGAACGACGACTCGCATATGCGCCGGAACCGATGCAACGCCTCGGTTCCGGTGCAATTGCGAGTGTCGTTCTGGCTAGTTCAGTGAGTGGGAAGTTAAATAATAAATTAGATAATAAGGAGAAATATTATGGGCAAAAGAATATTAGTGACAGGCGGTGCAGGATTTCTGGGTTCACATTTGTGTAATAGATTGATAGAGGAAGGCAACGATGTTATCTGCCTTGATAATCTCTTTACGGGCACCAAGGACAATATCAGACATCTCATCGGCAATCCCTATTTTGAATTCATAAGACACGACGTCACCGTGCCCATTGTTATTGAAGTGGATCAGATATACAACCTGGCCTGCCCCGCGAGTCCTGTTCATTATCAGTATAACCCGATTAAAACTACTAAAACCTCCGTTATCGGAGCTATGAATATGCTGGGACTGGCAAAGCGGGTTCATGCAAGAATTCTTCAGGCGTCCACGTCCGAAGTATATGGTGATCCGGAGGTTCATCCCCAGCCTGAGAGTTACAGGGGCTGTGTAAACACCATAGGCATCAGGTCCTGCTATGACGAGGGCAAGCGTGTGGCAGAGACTCTTTTCTTTGATTATCACAGAATGAATAATGTGGATATTAAGGTGATGAGGATTTTTAATACCTACGGACCGAATATGCATCCGGCAGACGGAAGAGTGGTTTCAAATTTCATAATGCAGGCCCTCAGGGGGGAAGACATAACTGTGTATGGCGATGGTTCGCAGACCAGGAGTTTTTGCTATGTGGATGACCTGATCGAAGGCATGGTGAGGCTGATGAATTCAAGGGACGGCTTTACGGGCCCTGTTAACATTGGAAATCCCGGCGAGTTTACTATCAAGGAGCTGGCTGAGATGATTCTTGAAAAGACAGGCTCGTCTTCTAAAATCGTGTATAAGCCTCTTCCCTCGGATGATCCCATACAGCGCAGGCCCGTTATAGAACTGGCAAAGAAAGAGCTTGACTGGGAGCCCTCTATTCCTCTGGATAAGGGACTGGATAAGACTATTGAATATTTCAGGCAGTTTGTGTAAAGCGTGGCCAGTTAACTGCAATGAAAAATGTTCCGTCAAAAAAAAATCCTGTCATAGATTACATTGCCTGGGTCCCTGTAGTTCTCTGGATAGTGGTGATCTTTACCTTTTCATTACAACCGGGCGAAGGTTCGGAGAATACCAGCCTTTATGTTACAAAATGGATTCTCGCGATGATTTGGGGAAATGAGACGGTGACGCAGATTCCGGTAACGGATATCGGCCTGAAAAGATTTGATGAGATAACACGCACTTTTGCCCATATGAATGAGTATATCGTACTGGGACTTCTTTTGGGAGTAATGATTACGGTAAATGGCTTCAGGGAGAAACTGCGTGTTTTTTATATCTGTTCTATGGGAGGTTGCGTATCTCTGGTGGATGAGTTTATGCAGATTTTTGTGCCTGGACGGTATAGCGAGATAAAAGATTTTGCAATAGACATGGCAGGCGTTATGACAGCTGCACTTATATGGCAGTTGTGCGGTGACATAAAGGCAAAACTTTCGACAAAGCATAGTCACACTAAGGAATCCGTGACACATGGACGCAGAAAATATATGAACTTTGAGCTGGATGATGTGAGCTTTGATGAAGCTGCAGACCGTATCATGGAATTTGCAGAAGAGGGCAAACATTATGTGGTCACTCCGAATGCGGATCATGTGATGCGTCTTCAGAAGGATGAGGAATTCATAAAGATCTATAAGGAGGCTGATCTGGTTATCACAGACGGAACTCCGCTTTTGTGGATTGCTGAATCTCTGGGACATCCGATCACGGAAAGAGTAACAGGGGCAGATATGTTTCCGGAAATCTGCAGAAGAGCTGCGGGAAACGGAAAGTCGGTTTTTATTCTGGGAGGCACAGGGGGAAGTGCTGAGTCTGCTTCAAAGAAAATGCAGGAAAAATTTAGAGGATTGAATATCTGCGGGTATTACGAGCCACCTATGGATTTTGAAGGGGATGCGAAAGAGCTGAAAAAAGCCATAAGGGCTGTAAACATGGCCAAGCCTGACATTATCTTTGTGTGTTTGGGAATGCCAAAGCAGGAAAAATTTATTTATTCCAATAAAGACAAAATGGATTTCCATGTGGCGCTTCCCTTTGGGGCAGCAGTGGATTTTGCAGCAGAAAAAAGCCATAGGGCACCGGTTTGGATGCGCAAATGCGGCCTGGAGTGGTTTTACAGATTTTTACAGGAGCCGGGCCGGCTCTTTCACAGATACTTTATTGAAGATATGCAGATTTTTCTGCTGGCATGGAAATACAGGAAGGAAATCTGATAATGCGTATAGCGGCGGATATGACATCATTATCGGATAACCTTTCGGGACTCGAACGCTATGCTTTCTGTATAGTCAGTGAAATGATAGGTCTTGGAAGGGACAGGTGGTATCTGATCGTAAAGAATGATGTTCCGGAAGTGATAAAGGGGCTTAAAAGGGCTTATCCCGAAAGGATATGTCTTGTACATGTAAGCGGCGGTAAGTTACTGGTAAACCAGCTAAAGCTTCCTCTGGTAATGTCCCACATCAAAGCTGATGCCTATCTGTTTCCGGCTTTCCCGGTACCACTTTTGTTTGGAAAAGCTTTGGGATGTCAGCGTACCTGCAGAAGACGGAGTTGCAGGACAAAGATATATGCACTCATAGCTGATACGGCCGTGCTGGATGTGCCGGAAACCATGAAGCTTAGATCAAGGCTTCTTTTCGGGCTTGGGTACAGGCACAGCGTGAGAGTCTGTGAGTCGGTTATTACGATCTCACATTTTTCCGAAAAAAGGATCCGGAAACATTATAAGAATGTAAGGAATATAATATATGCTCCATGTGGTGTTACAGTCGGTAATGAAGTGAAACATAAGTCCGAAATATCGGACACAATATGTGGCGGAATATTCCCGGACGGAGCAGCACCGGAGGGGGAAGCCGGGGAAGGGAAAGCCCCGAACAAAACAGCATGTCCGGGTAAAGGCGGTCCTGTCAGATCAGGGACAGTATGTGCACATAAAGGAAAAAAAGACAGAGCGGAAAACGCCTGGATTGAGATAAGAAAAAAATATGGACTTCCCGAAGAGTATATCCTGGTGCTGTCGACTCTGGAGCCACGAAAGAACATACGCTGTGTATTCAATGCTTACGCTAAATTGGATTCAAATGCGTATGTTCCAAAACTTGCCGTGGCAGGCAGAAAAGGCTGGATGGTGGATAAGGAACTTGCCGCTGTAAGGGAGAAACTTTCCGACCGGATATGCCTTACGGGCTTTATAGATGAAGCCGACCTGAAGGCGGTATATTCACATGCGTCCGTCTTTGTGGATGCCTCTGTGTATGAGGGCTTTGGAATGCCTCCTTTAGAGGCATTGTCAAATGGGGTAAGGCATGTGCTGGTTTCGGATATCCCGGCCCATAGAGAAGTACTTGGGGATGATGCGGTATATTTCAGATCAGGCGATGAGAATGAACTAGCTGCAAAGATGGCAGAAATGTGCAGGGATAATACGGAACGCAGGTCTATGCCGTCCTGTTTAAAGAAGTATTCGTGGAAGAAGAGTGCAGAGTCGGTGTATGCTGCTATATGCGGTTATTAGATGCGTGCATCCTTGTCTGACGGTGTTTAATTGAGCCTTAGCAGTTTTCGGAAATGCTTAGATTCGCTGGTAGAGAGGCTACAGGTGTAGACGGTTTCAGTAACTTTATTGTTATTTCACAGACTATATTTTAGAAGTTCCACTTAATTATAATTATGAGCATAAAATCAGTTATCCGAAGCTATGTTCCCAATGCATGGCTAAATGAAAGAAACAGGCGCAGGATAGAAAGACGGATAAAGTCGGCCGTGAGCGTTCTACCCGATATTGCCGGGAGAAGCGAACGGAAACGGGGCATACGTTTTTTTGCCGATACGGTATCCGGTACCGGATTGAGCAATGGTGCTGCCATGCTGCTGGATATGCTTGAGGCTTCGGATGTGGATGTTGTACATGCAGAACTGGGACAAACGGGTGAGTGTTCTGTCCCTGAGGATGACAGACTGATAAATCTTTTCATGGCACAGCCCACCGTATGGAATGTGGTATATGGGGGACTTCCTAAGGAGATTTTCGACGGTCATGTAAATATCGGTTTCTGGCTGTGGGAGACACCTGAGATACCCAAAGAGTGGGTGCCGTTGTGTTCATGGTATGATGAGATATGGACACCATCTGCATTTGTAACGGACGCGGTACGTAAAGTATCAGAGCGAAATGTCAGGACATTAAGGTTCGGACTGAATCCGGTGAATGAAAAAAAAATATCCGAAAGTGATAAAGCTCAGATACGCGAAAGATTTGGAATACCGGGAGATGCCCTGGTCCATATCATAATGTTTGACGGCCGCAGCGGATTCGAAAGAAAGAATCCTGAAGGGGCTATCAAGGCATATACTGCAGCCTATCCTGAGGAACGGGAAAATGTGTGGCTTGTGGTAAAAGCAAAGTGTGCGGACAGGAAACAGATGAAACTTCTTAAGTCTTTGCTTAAGGACTATAAAAACGTGGTATGGATAGAGGAACTGCTAAGCAGGCGTGATACGGATGCTCTTATTGCTTCCTCTGATATACTTATATCACTTCACAGGGCAGAAGGATTCGGTCTTCCCATCGCAGAGGCGATGCAGATGGGGTGTGTTGCGGTAGCTACTGATTATTCATCAACTACTGAATTTGTTTCAGAGGATGCTGCGGTTGCTGTTCCGTATACGCCGGTAAGGATTTCTCATGACGTGTCGGTGTACAGAAAGGGTACTCTGTGGGCGGAACCTGATATAGCAGCGGCAGCGGCAGCTATCAGGAGGCTTGGAGATGATCCGGATTATCGCAGGCGCTTAAGTGAAAGAGCCGCAACTGCCATATATGAAAAGCTTTCGTTTGAAGACGGAGCAAGACTTATAGAGGAGTATGAAAAAGATATAGATGAGAAGTATCGCAGGACAACTTAATGCTGTACTTTCATCCCGTGAAAAAAAACAGATAGCGGGACTTATTATCATGATGTTCTTTGGCGGAATAATGGAGCTGCTTGGCGTGTCTCTGGTATTTCCCCTTATTTCCGTTGCCATGGATGTTAACAGCAGCATCCTGAAGCGCCTTACGGCTGCCGGTGTGGATATGAGCCGGTATGAACTTATAATAGTGCTGGCAGTTTTGCTGATGGTCATTTATGCTTTGAAAAATCTTTATCTCACATTTATGTATCATCGTATTTTTTCTTTTATAAAAGATGGTATTGCGGACACTTCAGCAAGGATGTTTTCACTTTTTATAAAGGCGCCCTACGACATCTTTATGGAAAGGGATACTGCAGAGCTTGAACGCATCGTGAGATCCGATGTGGAGGGAATGTACAGAGTGCTGAAGCCCTTGCTCCAGATCCTGTCGGAGGTGATGATATGTATGATCCTTGGTGCCCTGTTATTTGTCACGGATTGGAAGATGAGTCTTTTTCTGGTCCTGTTCATTGGGATCATTGACGGATTCTTTATACTCAGGTCAAAAAAAATGGTGGCCAGGCTTGGTGATGAAGATATAGAAGCCAGGACACTTATGATGCGGGATGTGATGAGTGCCTTTGGAGGCATAAAGGAACTAAAGATACTGGGAACAGAGGATTATTTTACTAATCTTTATACTTCTGACAGAAGACATGCTGCAGACTGTGAGGGAAAGCAGCAGTTCTATATCCAGATTCCCAGGCTTCTGACAGAGACAGTGTGTGTTATTGCGCTGATGATAATAATGCTTGCAGTGACAGTGTCAGGCCGTGATATAAATACGATGATCCCAGTATTTGCCGTGTTTGCTGTTGCCGCATTCAGGCTTCTTCCTTCTGTGGGAAAGATAAACGGCTTTATAAACGAGATCGCATTTAACAGACCGTCCCTTGAGAGCCTGTGTAAAGAACTGGATATGATAAAAGAATTTGCGGAGACCTCCGGAAAACGTAAAGATAGTGATGTGCCGGATCAGAATGTGCAAACAGTCATTGAAAAGATTGAGTTTAAAAATGTCAGCTTTAAATACAGCAGGGGTGCAGAGATACTAAAGAACGTAAATCTGGAGATAAAAAAAGGCGAGACAATCGGTGTTGTAGGCAAATCCGGTGCGGGCAAGACCACCTTTGTGGATCTGCTCATGGGACTGTTGACAACGGCGTCAGGGGAGATATGCATAAACGATGTCAATATCGACAGCGTGAGACGTACCTGGATGATGTCAATTGGTTACGTGCCGCAGGATATTTATCTCGCAAATTCAACCGTGCTGGAGAATGTTGCCTTTGGTATGGAAGCGGAGGAGATTGACAGAGATCGGGTAAAGGAAGCATTAGTCCTTGCTCAGGCATACGACTTTGTGGAAAAAATGGATAAGGGTATGGATACGCTGATAGGTGAGCGCGGGGTAAGGCTTTCCGGCGGACAGAGGCAACGTCTGGGGATCGCAAGGGCTCTGTACAGGAAGCCGGAGGTAATGATATTTGATGAGGCGACTTCATCACTTGATAACAATACTGAAGATGCTTTTATTGAGGCAGTCAGCAGTCTTAAAGGCAGCCATACGATAATAATGATCGCACACAGAGTGGAAACTCTGGCTATTTGTGACCGGATATATGAGGTCAGGGATGGAAGTGTGGTGGTAAGTAAATGAAGATGGCATATATCTGCGAAACATCTTTTCATCTTTTCCAGTGTGTAAGGCATGTCTGTGCCTGCAGGAATGAAGGCGATACTGTTGATGTCTATATAAATGAAAATACCGATAACAGGCTTAAGAAAAGATATGTGCCTGAGGCTGCCGGACTTTTTGATCTGGTGGTGAGATTCGATCAGGAAGCTGTGGAGGTCGGTCATGCAGGAAGTGTTCTTTCGGGATTAACCTGCAGATATGGGAAAAAGGATTGTTATGACACTTTAAAGAAGAAAATAGCCTATTCGCATTTTGTGAGGCGTGCTTTGTCTATGACAGGAGGAACGGTCTCGGCTGACAGGCTTGTTTCTTATGATAAGATACTGGCACCGGCAGGGACCGGATTTGCCTGGGCATTGTCAGTCATAAATCCTCGGGCGGAGATAGTATATTATGAAGATGGCATAGGCGGATACTATGGTGATATGTTCGTGATGGATCATCATGCGGACAGGCTGACAGAAAAGCTTAAGGGATGCGGTATAGATCCTGAAAGGTTCAGACCCGTGGAGTATCTGGTAAGCTACCCTGAGTTTAGCAGGAGCTGTACCGCACCAAAAATATCGAAGCTTGAATGCGGATCTCCCGAGTCACCGGAGATAAAAAAAGCTCTGCATAAGGTATTTGGAGATAGCTGCAGCAGGATTTATGCTGAAAATAAAATAGTTTATTTTTCACCGCTGACCGTTGGGGATCATCCCGACTATAAGATAGTGGCTGAACGAAATATAAAGCTCTGCAGAAACATTGATTCTCTGGGTGAAGGTTTTGTGATCAGACCTCATCCCAAGGAAAAAAATGAAATTCCGAATATGAAAAACGGATTGACAGATACGGAAGCCGGGCAGTGGGAAATGATAGCGATGGAGCAGATAAGTGACGAGCATATCCTTATAGGAGGGTGTTCTACGGCTCAGCTTACACCAAAGCTTTTATTTGACAGGGAGCCATGGGTTATCTTCACCTATGATGAACTGTTTGGCGGGACCGGTGTCGAAAAAAAAGAGATACAGGGTGTCATGAATATACTTCTGGAGCTGTACAGGGATAAGGACAGGGTAAGGATACTGAAAAATGGAGAGAGTGTCCCGGATGTCCTCAGGCAGATATCAGCGTATCAGTGAGGCCGGTACAGCGGGCGACCTGCATACTCAATGTCGCATTTCTTCAGTATTATCTTGAAACGGTTTTGTATTACCCGAGGTTCAATATAGCGGGGATTCCGTATACTATTGAAGGAGTGGAATCCCCGACGGCGGAACAGATAGAGCTGGCGGAGAGGATACTTATTAAAGCGGAGGAATAGAGATATACCTATGGAACCGGGGTATCACAATATATTTCCGGGAAAAGTGGCACACAGAAGCTGTTCCCGGATCAAAAAGAACAAGTCCGGTAACCGGAAGAGAATATAGAAGATACCGCAATGTTTTCAGTGAGCGTCTGATCGTTGTGACTCAGAATAACAGACGGCTGGTAATGTGCGACAGCGATGGCGGTGATCTTGCCGCTCTTAAAGAGCATATCAATGAAAAATGCGGTCCCGATATCTGGGGACATGACAGGAAATCTCTTATGAGATGGTAAGCGGCAGCCTTGAAGAGAGCTGCCACTTTTGTTATCATTGGAACGAAAGAAGATTTTCCGTCGCTCAACGGAGGAGAGGGAGCATGGATATTTCAAAAAGAAAACTTCCGATAGG
>OCVV012857715.1_pt1 | contig 82630 bp, 81 predicted proteins | sample 1539721 | NCBI WGS metagenome assembly OCVV01 (sample SAMN02144230, study PRJEB22623) | gut metagenome | biome: sheep rumen | host: Ovis aries | place: New Zealand
GTTTACGGGTTACTTGTTTACACCATTCGTTGATGCCTTTACGGGCGACCGACACCATATACATATGCGGGGTTGCCGCTATACAGCCCCACCACTCACCTCCACGGGTTCTGTAGTATGCTGAATCTTCCCGTGGATAGTATAACAAACATTTCGAGCGATTGCACCCCCGGCGTTTCATAACCCCGTCGGTGCCTTTCGCAGAAAGGCGGATAATACCAATGAAAAAGGTCTTTATCAAGTACAATCCTTATCGCTTGCAGACAGGAATCACAGTCGACGGAAGGGAATTGGCCGAGAATAGCCGGCTTCTTGAACTCATTTGCCGAGAAGATCCCCCTCGCCTTCAGGAATGGGTAGAAGAATTACCGCAAATACTGATCGACGAGTATAACGATACTGAATTTGATATTGTTTTTCACGGGACACTCCTTGATTACGAAGACTTGACCGACGTTTTTATTGACGCATATAACAAGGGCCTTTTGACAGCCAAACTTGCTCGCATCCCCGCAAAAGAAACAACTGATAAAGAAGTCCTCATTGACGAGGTATTCAAAGAAATCACAAGCGATACTTGCCCTTTCAGGGAGCTAAAAAGCCCTGAAATAGTTGCAGCGTTTAACATGGCAAAAAGCAGAGATTTTGAGGTCTGCGTTATTGCAACGATGAGCGCTGGCAAATCAACGCTGATTAACTCCATGCTTGGTACAAAACTGATGCCGTCGAAACAGGAGGCTTGCACAGCTATCATTACACGCATCAAGGATACTGATGACGACCACTTTAGAGCTGAGGTGTATCACAAAGACGGCGACCTTATGGGAACACCAGCGGAAACCCACGAACACGTTACCTACCAGATTATGGATCGGTTGAACTCTGATCCCGATGTATCTACGATAAAGATGTATGGCAACATCCCGTTCCTGACTGCAGAAGACGTTTCTCTCGTTTTGATCGACACGCCGGGCCCGAACAACTCGCGTGACCCAAGCCATAGAGCAATTCAAAAGGAACTGTTGGGGAAGAATTCCAAAGCCCTTGTACTATACATCATGACTGGCGAATTTGGAACTGACGACGACAACAAACTATTAAAGCAAATTGCAGACAGTATGTCAGTGGGCGGCAAGAAATCGCGTGATCGTTTTATCTTTGTTGTCAACAAGATGGATGACCGCAAAAAAGAGGACGGGGACGTTCATCAGACGCTTGAACGCGTCCGTTCCTATCTGAAATCTCACGGGATTTCGAACCCCAAAGTGCCATGTGAGATACACAACAATGTTTCTCACCGTGGCGGGGTTTCCAATTCCAAAGCAGTGGAAGGATGAGGAGGTGGCCTGACATGATTCAATCTATTCTTGGCGATCTGCAATTCAGTACAGGTTGGAAAACCAATGGGGAGGTAGTATTTGACGGGAAAAAGTACCCCATTACGATCAAAGCCCGTGCTTACGCAGAATCCGACGGCGTTACTGATGCGCAAAAGACAGCTTTTTCAGCTTTCAAAAAAGAACGACAACAGATTATTGGCGAAGCAGAAAAGCTCTTGGCAGCTTACGCTGACAGAAATAACAGTGGGCCATTTGTTCCACGCACTTTGCTGTTTGATCGGGATGGCGAATACGCGTTGTTATGTGATGACGGCGCTGATCCCGATAATGGGGTGGCAGTTGTACTAAGTCCCGAACAGAAAGTGGTTCTCCAAGACGATTATTTGTAGAACCCTATTCAATGTAATTCCCCCGGCGCATTTTGAGCTTGGGGGAATTACATTAATTGTATTCTGCATGGACACCAGCCCAACCGTCTGCCTGAAGTTGAGATTGCATAGAAAGTGAAAGACGCGGGCACGTTCGTGTTTGTCACGCCGACGCGCCGATTTATTATTACAAAATGAGCGGCCAGAAGAAAACGATGTTCGACAGTATGAATCCGCTGTATGTGTCGGTTTACAGGTCCCGAAAAGTGTGTAAGCTCATTGTTGCGGCGGGTGAACAAGAGATCGAGCAAGAGGAGGTTCGTTATGATCTACACCCTCAGACATTTTGATATCCCATTGATTCGGTTTTCCGCAGAGTCTGGCGCAGAACCGGATGTGAAGATTCTTTGGGTGGACGATATATGGAAAAAACTCCTGCCCCTCGATTTGGAAGAAGTTTCTGAAAAAGGGATCGATTGTTGGGTGCGGAACCGCCTGATTCCGAGAAACCGTTCCTATGTTGATACGATCCTGAGCGCCATAGGGCTGAGCATCAATCGTCCTTTTGATATTTTCTCCGGGTTTCCAAAGGCCTATCCCTCAACGACTGCTATTGGGTTACGGAGGAGGGATTTGACGGAACCTTTGAGAAATACAACCTTTATGACAATCGTTTCAGCCGCACGCTGGGGCAGATTGCTTTTACCGGCTACGGCAGCAATCCTTCCAGATTGACCTCCAGCCCGGAGTTGACTACGAACGGCATGCTCCGCAAATGCTGGCGGCGAGAAAACGGCGTCGTGCGCCTCTATAAGGGCGGCACCGAGGGAGCGTCCAATGCGGGCAATGAACCGTATTCGGAATACTATGCCGCACAAATAGCACAGCTTCTTGGAATCAATGCGATTCCATACGGGCTTTCCAAATGGATGAATACGCTTTGCTCTACCTGTGCGTTGTTTACAAGCAAAGACCTGTCTTATGTCCCCATTGGAAGAATTGTCCGCAGCGGCGGGCTGAAAGCCGTGCGCGAATACTATCAGCAGCTTGGAGACGAATTCATAGAAGCGCTGGACGATATGATCGTTTTTGACGCCGTGATTCTGAATACAGATCGTCATTACGGCAATTTCGGCTTCCTTGTGGACAGCAAAACGAATCAGATTGTTTCTCCGGCCCCGTTGTTCGACCACGGAAATTCTCTCCTGAACTTCGCTTCCGGCGAAGCCTTGACAAGTGAGAAAGCAATCAAGAAATACGCTGCCGCGCAGATGCCCTGCGTATATGACGATTTTATCGAAGAAGCAAAGACTATGCTCACCCATGAGCACAAGAACAATCTCCGCAAGCTGCTGGACTTCCGCTTCAAACGCCACAGGTTGTATAACCTGCCCGAACAGAGGCTGGAACTGATCGAGGCTGTGGTGCATGAACAGGCACGAAAACTTCTGAAAGAGAAATAATAGCATGCTGCCGGCATGATTCGGACGCCGAAGGGCTTATCAGATCATAGAACCAGAGGGGACGAAAAATCATGAAGAGAATCGGAATGGTCGTTGCGGTGGAAATCGCCGCAGTCATGAAAAAGTATGCCGACCGGATGACTGAGGAAACATGAAAGCATGAGATTTGAAACCATGAATGACGCAGAACAAATAGAGCGCATTACCAGATATGAATCGCGCATGCAGGAGGCCGAAGAACTGCTGCAGAGTGAAGATAACTCTGCCGAAGCAATTTCCCGGCTTTGGTGTTTGGCGCAGGAACTGGATGCCTACTACACAAGCGACGAATGGAAACAGGACTATGTTGACGACGAGGCGGGCTTGCTGCCGCAAGATCTGAAACGTGGCGTGCTGTCGGAGGACGGGCTCTATGATCTGCTGGAGCAGATTCGGGATTTTCGGATTGAAGCACTGTTGGCGCAGCCCTATTGGGTGATTGACATACTGCCGCAGCAGGTTCCGGAAAACAGCCAAGGGCATTTTTTTGAAATAGAGCGCTATTATCTCGCTGAACCGCAACTGTCCCGCATCAAGCAGAAGCACATTGATCTCGTTTTGAAACTGAATTGCTACCGGGACATCTCTTTGGACGCGGAGGCGTCGATGAATCCGCCGCCGGAATGGATTGCCGCCGCGATACAGGAACGCCACACTTGCATCCTGATCGATGACGCCCTGCTGGTATCCGAACCCGACAACACCGCCCTGACCATCTACAACCCAGACGAATCCCTGCTCTCGCTGATCAAATCCCTTGCCTCCGGAGAAGGCCTGTACGTTTGGCAGCCGGAAGGCCGACGTTTTAGAGAAGCCGATTAGCTGGAAAACCGCAAAAGCAGTTCACAGGAGGATTGCATGAAAAAAACAATTGAGCTTTCCGTTATCGCCGATGCCGTAGAGATGGCGTCGAATGATTGGCAGCAATTCTACAATATGAAAACCGGCGAGGTGCGAAGTCTGCCTGACGGGTACTCCGGCTATATGGACGCAAAGGAGTACGAGCAGGAGGCGGAGGAAATCGACGAATCTCCGGACTTTATCCGGCTTCCCGACCAGCGAGATCGGAACGACTATTCCATCTTGGAAGCCTTTGCCGCGGCCATGGATCGGGAAGAATTGTTCCGCGCCTTACATGGCCGCCGTCCGTTCCGCGCTTTCAAGGATTGCGCATGTCGGCTCGACTTGATCGAGGCCTATTATGCGTACTATGGTGGAGCCTGCGTCAAGCTGGCGAAGGAATGGTGTGAGGACCATCAGATACCCTTCGTGGTAGACAAGAAGGCGCAGACCGCTTTAGATGCCGCAAGGCGAGCGGTCCCCGAGCCAGAGCCGGAACCGCCTATTACAATGCTGCTGCGCTACACCGGTAATAACGGAGCAGCAAAGCATTTTGCGGAGGAAATGCTTGCCTCCGGCACCGTTGCGGCGATTCGGGCTGAGGACGGAAACCTGGGGTATGCGTATTATCTGAGCCTGGAAGACCCGGAAACGCTGCTTCTGGTGGACAGATGGGAAAACCAGGCTGCGCTGGACGAGCATCACGCTTCTCCCATGATGGCGACCATTGCCGCGCTGCGGGAGAAATACGACTTGCACATGACTGCCGAACGCTATACCGGCGAGGCACTTGGAGACGACGCAAGCTTTATCAGAAGATAAGCGCACAGAGAGAAAGGGGCAAGCAAGATGGCCTATCCGAAACCATTATCCGGAAAAGCGATACAGAGGCTATACAAGGAATGCGGGCTGGATGAGCGCGTACAGGCGTTTCTCCATGATTTCTTCGCCGCCTGTGCCAATCTGTATGGCGCAATCGAGCTGCGTGAAGCATGGGACGTCTATCAGCAGATCACGGAGGACAAGCCAAAGCTGAGAAGAAAAGATCTGGTTGCGTTTTCCGGCATTGTCCGCAGAGAAGACCAACCCTATTACGTTTTTGAAACGGAAGAAGTGTTTTCCGCCGAGATGCACAATGAACTGGACAGGCTCATTGTCTCGAAAAACCTTGTTCGCGGTGGTTACGGAAAGTTTATGTGGCTGTACAAGGTCATGGAGCAGGCGGTAAACTATCCGTGTTGTGTTCCCGATAGCTTCCAGGGTTATGCTTCGCCGAAGCCGGAGAAAAAGGAGACGGAGCTTCTGCAATTCCTCGGTCGGCTCAAGGTGACAGCAAGCGTTTGGAGAAATCACGCAGGGAAAGATTATCCCTGTGAACACAAAGGAAAACGCCTTCGGGAGTTCTCTTTTATGAATTCCGATGAGCGTTTTGAAGTGGAATATCTGCAAAACCGCCCGAGGCAACAAGCTGCGTTTCTGGCTGACTGTGCCGGTACCGAAGCGGAAAAGATCGTTCGTCATCTGCGGGAAGAGGACGACATCGGATATTTTAGTCCGGCGGAAACCATAGAACACGTCACGGAGGAGCTGGCTGAGGTTGGCGTAGAGTTGACTATGAAGCAGGCGCAAGAGTTGGCCCGACTGATGATGGAGTTCCATAACAATTCCAGGCACTGGTGCATTTGCGGTTGGAAGCCCGTTGAGCTTGCCCGGCTTCGGAAGCCACAGGGAAAACCGACGATCACATTCGGCCCGGGGATGCAGGGGGCTTTCGCCAGCGGAGATTTGGATCGGGAGGAAATCGTCCGGCATATGCGCGAGATGGGATTGAATGTGGAGGATTGAGTTTGTCAGTACTTTTGATTGTGAGAATAATGATTTGAATAACCGATAGCGAACACGGTGTCTGTAAAGCAAAATGCTCGCGGGCACCGTGTTAGTTGAATATAGTTTACCATAACAATTTATGATATACACTAATAGAGGGCTGAAGGAAACTCTTGCAAAGCGGATTCCTATGTGGTATTATTCCATCAAACTGAAATCCGAGAGAGATGTCAAATGGAAAAGTTTATCTCGTTCGAGAAACTCTCGAAGAAAAAGCAGCGAGAGCTGAACAACGCCAAAAGAGGAACCTGGGGTGCGCTGAATCCGGTCACACGGAAGAGCGAGAATCCCAAGGCATACAACCGCAAAAAGGCACGTCGGTGGAGCTATGATGACCACCATGACATGCTTTTTTCCTGCGCTTACCCCTATGAATTGAAAAACTCTTGCGATCTATCTGGAGCATGATATAATATGGGTAGAAGTGTTTTGTGGGGAATCGTTATGATAATCAAATCGTCTGCTGCATTACGGAACGAGTATCTGCAGATATCCGCGATGGCGAAAGCGTTGGGAGAACCGATCTATATCACGAATAAGGGCGAAGTCGACGGCGTGTTTATGAGCGTAGAGGCTTTTGAACAGCGGGAAAAGATGCTTGCTCACCGGGCAAGCATTCTGGAAGCGGAGTTAGCTCGATTGGCCGGAGCTCCGACGTATTCGATGGATGACGTTAGCTCGCGGCTGATGGAGAAATACCGGAATCAGCGAGCGTGTGAAAGTTTTTCTGTAAATGAGATATCCTAAGATAATTAACAAGCTGGATAATGGCAAAATCCATTGTTCAGCTTGTTTTGACTATACGTAATCCCGTTGCTTTTGTCAAGAACTATGTTAGAATACATATTATATTACAGTTTTATTTACCAGGAGAGATTTATATGATGGACAGCCTGATACAGAGTCTGCCTGACGCAATTAGAAAGCATATTGAAGGAAGAGAATACACAATAGACGATATAGGTAAGTCAGGATCGAAGGTACTTATCTTCGAGGATATGGTGTTGAAGATCACAGATAAGCCTTGTGATGATATAGACGCAGTCGAAATGATGCGCTGGCTTGAAGGCAAGATCCCAGCACCTCGGGTAATAGTATTCGAAGAAGATGATTCTTACGGTTATCTTCTTATGACCAGGGTAAGAGGAAAGATTGCCTGTGACAAGTACTATCTGGAACGTCCGAAGGAACTTGTTCCGCTTCTCTCAAAGTCGGTAAAGATGCTTCAGAGTATAGATATAACGGATTGCCCTGTCATAAAGGATCTGGACAGAGAACTTAAGAAAGCCGCATATAGGGTGGAGAACGGTCTTGTGGATATAAGCGACGCTGAACCTGATACCTTCGGAGAGAACGGCAGGTTCAAAGATCCCGAAGAGTTGCTTTCCTGGCTTCAGGAGAACAGACCTTCCTATGAACCCGTATTATCCCACGGAGATCTTTGTCTTCCAAATATCCTTATTGAGAATGGTGATATAAGCGGATTTATCGACATGGGTAACTGCGGTATCGCAGATAAGTGGGAAGATATAGCAATGTTGTACAGGAGCCTTCGCCATAATTTTGACGGGACATACGGCAAAGTATATCCGGGCCTTGATCCTGACAGCTTTTTCGAGGAACTTGGGATAGAGCCGGACCGAGAGAAGATAGATTACTACATTCTTCTTGATGAACTCTTCTAGACGGATGGATACTTATATGACATACAATGATATGCTTAGGATCGCGATGGAGCAGTCTGCGGAGGATCTGGGCTGTAAGGCAGATGACTTTACGAAGACTTGTAATGTAATAGTTCCGTACAACCTTGGTAAGAATGCCAGGAAGTACTTAAAGCTCCCCATAACTGCCAATCTTGTATCCTACGGCAATAACGTAGTGGCAGGCGTAACAGACGATGTAAAAGACATAGTAAAGGAGTATACAGATAAGTTCGAATACTATCACTTATTTGAGACGCCTAATATGAACTGGGTTTCTGAAAAGCTTCTTCCTTTGGGGTATAAATGCTGCTTTATGGCGGAGTATTTCCTGCCATCTCCTGAGGGTATTCCTGATATTCCCTGTAAGTATGAGACTTCTATCATGACGCAGGAGGACTTTGCCAATCTTTATCTTCCTTCCTGGAGCAACGCTCTTTGCGAGAAAAGGAAAGAGCTTGACGTATTAGGCGTTGGAGCATATGACGGGGCAAAACTTGTAGGTCTTGCGGCATGCTCTGCAGACTGCGATACAATGTGGCAGATAGGCGTGGATGTCCTTCCCGAGTACAGGAAGCGGGGACTTGCTTCTTCTCTTACATCTGTTCTTGCTAAAGAGATAATAAAGAGAGGCAAGGTGCCTTTCTACTGTTGCGCATGGTCCAATATCCGTTCCGCTCGAAATGCTATCCGTTCAGGTTTCGTTCCATCCTGGGCAGAGTTTACGATAAAGCCTTCAGATATCGTTGACGGGATGAATCGCTGATATATCACGAATGTGACTAAAGCCATATAAGATATTCCGTTTTTACAGAGATTTTTTCGCACACTCGAATCAGCATCTTTGTAATTCATGATTACAGGGACTGCTGATCATTTTTAGAACATTTGCTAAGTTGTTGCTTATGCAAAAACCAACTCTTGATTGACGATCTCCATCGCCCGATTACGGATGTTTTCCATTCTTTGCACCCACTGCATTTGATCGGCAGCTTTCAGTGCTTCCGTGACGCCTTCCTGCTTTGCCATTTTGTCAACCAGCTGATCCAGCATCTCCCGTACCTCACGATCCAGGTCAGAAAGGTACTGTCCCAGTTTCCCGGAGGATTGCAGAGCGGAGTAGAGGCTCCGCTTGTGTTCCTTCAGGTATTGACGGTGCGCTTCGGCAAAGCGCCCGAGGAAGACTCCGGCGTGCGGAGTCGGCTGCCCGTCTGCTGCGCTGCGGAGCATTTCCAAAACGTCCTCGTCACCGTCGTCTGCAATACCGAAACGGTTTCCCACGGGGAAATAGTAATCGCCAATCAGCTTGTAGAGGATTCCGGTTCTTTCGTCGGTGTAATACGGTTTCATGCTGATACCTCCTTATCCGTTTGTGCGTTTAGCCTTGGACAGACGAATGAGCAGCCTGTCCACATCAACAGAGTCGATCCCGCGCTGAAACAGCTTGTTGCGGAACCAGACCATCGTTTCAAAGAGCAGCCGATACTCGGCAGCGTCCAGATGAATCCATCGTTTTTCTCTGCGCAAAGAAATCGCCTCCTTCGACCACATCATAGCCGAAGGAGGCATGATTTGCAAATGTGCGATTTTGTGGATAGCATATAACTGATGAGGCATACTTCAAAAAGTGCTTTATGCAATTGTTTTGCACCAAAGCGAAATCCGTCGGTTCATTTCGTGCCGATTTCGCATCCATTTCGCATGGATTTCGCCTGCATTTCGCCTATGTTTCGCAAGATTCCCAAAAGCTCAAGCTGCCATCCCTCTCCAATAGGCCTCCCAAAGCTGCCGGACGTGCAGCTCCGATTTACGGTTCTTCGCGTTGTACTGCTCGGAGCACAGGTAGTCGATCAGCCAGGGCTGTGGAACTTCGTATCGGGGTTCGCGTGTTAGGAAGGGCAGCTCGCCGCGGAGCATCCAGTTCCGCACGGCGCTGCGGCGGTAGCCGGTGAAACGGCAGATATCGTGGACGTTCAGGATCGCGGGCCAAGCGGCCAGCGCGGTTTCATAATAGCGGCGAAGGTTGGAGGCGGATACTGTCGGCGGCAAAACTCGAATCCGGTGCTGATAGCGCCGAGAAACGCTTCTGCGGAGGATTTCCGTAAAGATAGGACGAAGGTCGGGGCAGAGCTCCAGACGCCGCAGCATGGCCTCCAGATCAGATTTCCGCACCGAAAAGCAACAGTTGTGCCGCTGCTCCACGACCATCGGCAGAAGGCCGCTGTGGATCAATCCGAGGGCTGTTTGTTTATTGACGTGTAAGGCGCGGCACAGTTCTCCGGCGCTAAGCAGGCTGGGCAAGGCGGCAAGAGCGGTTCGATCCCAGTACATGTTCAGACCTCCTTTGCCTTCAGCGCCTTTGCGGTGAAGCGGATCGCAGTTTGGTGCCGCTTCGACTTGTCCACGATCTGCGCATAGCAGTCCGACGCCAGGAATTCCAGCAGGAAGGGCTTTGGGATCTGGTGCTTCTGCTGAATGTGAAAGGATTTCAGAAGTCCATCGTGAATCCATTTCAGAACGGTGTGCCGTTGGTAGCCGGTCAGGTCGCAGACTTGCAGGATGCTCAGCACATCCGGGTAGGCGCTCAGCGCGGTTTCATAATAGGATGCGACAGCTTCGGGCGGCACCTTGGGCAGCGTCCGCAGTGGCCCGACCATTCTGCTTTTCAGCTTGGTCGAGTACCAGTTTTTCGGCGGGCGGTACTTCTCCGGGTGCTTTTCCCGCTGGACGAGGTAGTTCATCACGTCTTCCCGGCGGATGCGGTAGCTCCTGGTTTTGCGGCCTGTTCGCTCACAGGGAATCAGGCCGCTTTGCAGCAGGTATTCGGCGTGGCGTTTGCTCAGTTTACAGACCTTGCAAAAGAAGTCTTTTGAGATGATGGCGTCCTCAATCACGGGAAGCGTCAAAATCCCTTGTTTTTTCGGCATTTTTCGCTCCTTTCCGTGGGATAGAATCGAGCGTCAATTTTTCAGCTTCTTGCATTTTCCTTGCCGACAGGATACCATGCAGTCTGGAAACCCTTGTGTAGCCAAGGGATTTCTTTCTTGCCATTTTCTTGCCGATTTCTTGCAAACGTGCCAAAAACGCCTCAAACCCGCAGTTTTCGCAAAAATAGCGGTACAATCTGGGGATTCGGGCTCTTTGCCCCGAAAACCCGCTTGCAATCAGGTGTTTTTCGGTGTACAATCTGACCAGAAACGGCTTGAAACGGGACCTTAACTGCCAGGTGGTCATAAGACTCGAAATCAGTTTGTGGTTAACGCCACACGTGGGTTCGAATCCCACCCGCTCCGCCACAAGCAGTTTTCTTGAAAACAGCCGGGGAGATTGTATCCCTACATCTTGCTTTCAATGGACTGCTCCCAATAACACCAATACGGCCAAGCGTCCTGGGGACGGCGTGCTCATAACACGAGAGGGTCCGGTTCGAATCCGGAACGCGGCCGTATTGGTGTTATTATCATCAGTGTTGAAAATGGGTATTAGAGATAACTCAAGGGTGAAAAGAATGGATTTTTCAAAGAGATCTCAAACAGAACTTTTCTTTTCTTCAATAATCGATGATTTGCGGAAAAACAAAACTGTTGCCGTCTTTTCTCTTTCACCTATGTCATGGAATCACGATAGGCGTTATCGTACCTGTAGTACGGACACGGAGATTTTCATTCTACTTGAAAATGACGATTGCTTGGTAATTGATTACCGATTTATAGATTCATTGGATTCCAATATAGAAAGATGACGGGAGAAGAGAAAAACGAGTACTCCAATGTAAAAGAAATAGATTTCATTTGATGAAATCAGGTTTACTATGAGTAACGGAAAGAGTCTTGTTAGCTCAAAACGGCATAGTAGACGCCGTTCTTTTCCTGTAAACGTCCTGCGGCCATACGAAAGCTTAACCGATAGGGAACACGAAGGCGACCCCGTCAGATCGACAGGGCCGCCTTTTCTATAATTCCAGTTGCATTTTTGAGTAAATCCGGTATAATGATAATTGGAATATTATAGGTATTTTTGTCGAAATATCAGTATTACTGGAGCGCCATCATGATAAACATCAGAAAACTGGAATCTGAATTGTGGGAGTCCGCTGATCTGCTGCGGGCGGGGTCGAAGCTGACGTCTAATCAGTATTGCATGCCCGTGCTGGGGCTGATCTTTCTGCGCTATGCCTACAGCCGCTTCAAGCTGGTGGAGGCGGAGATATTGAAAAACCGTCCCTCCCGAGGCGGGCGAGTGCTGCCGGTGGAGGCCAGCGACTTTGCAGCCAAAAGCGCCCTGTTTCTGCCCAAGGAGGCCCAGTATGACTATCTGGTGAATCTGCCGGAGCAGATTACGGCGGCTGGGCTGGTGAGCAAGGACGGCCATCCCATGAACAGCCTGGGCGAAGTGGTCAACAACGCCATGCGCCTGATCGAAGACCAGAGTGAGCAGCTCCGGGGCGTTCTGCCCAAGACCTATACTGATTTCCGTGACGATCTGCTGGCGGAGCTTCTGCGGATCTTCAACAACAGCGCTCTGGACGAGGTGGGCGGCGACGTGATTGGCCGCATCTACGAATACTTCCTCAACAAGTTTGCCAAGAACATCGCCCAGGACGACGGCGTGTTCTTCACCCCGAAATCCCTGGTCAAGATGATTGTCAACATCCTGGAGCCGAAGTCCGGCATCCTGCTGGACCCGGCCTGCGGCAGCGGCGGCATGTTCATCCAGAGCGGCGATTTTGTCAACGCCTCCGGCTTGAATGCCAACAGCGCCATGACCTTTTTCGGGCAGGAGAAGGTGGAATACAACGCCCAGCTCTGTCTGATGAATATGGCGGTCCACGGTCTCACCGGCGTCATCAAATCCGGCGACGAGGCCAATACCTTCTACCACGACGCCCACAGCCTGGCGGGCTGCTGCGACTATGTGATGGCCAATCCGCCCTTTAACGTGGACAAAGTAAAAGCGGAATCCTGCCAGAGTGCGGGACGCCTGCCCTTCGGCCTGCCCGCCGTCAACAAGAACAAAGAATTCGGCAACGCCAACTATCTCTGGATCTCCTACTTCTATGCCTACCTGAACGAGCAGGGCAGGGCGGGCTTCGTCATGGCCTCCTCCGCCACCGACAGCCAGGGCAAGGACAAGGACATTCGGGAGAAGCTGGTGAAGACCGGCCACGTGGACGTGATGATCTCCGTCGGCAACAACTTTTTCTATACCAAATCTCTGCCCTGTACCCTCTGGTTCTTCGACAAGGGTAAGCCGGAGACCCGGCAGGACAAGGTCCTGTTCCTGGACGCCCGCAACTACTACACCGTGGTGGACCGCACCCTGAACGAATGGACCGACTGGCAGCTCAAAAACCTGAACGCCATCGTCTGGCTTTACCGGGGCGAAACGGAGAAATACCAAGATCTGCTCAAACAGTATCACGACGCCATCTATGCCTTTACGCTGGAGAGTACAGACCCGGAGCTGGACGAGCTTCTGTTCCATTATTCGGATTTCCAATCCATGCTGGACGGGCTCAGGAAATACGAGGCCGTCAAACGGCTGCGGGCCAAGGAATGCGTAGAGCAGGCGGAAAAGCGGAAGAAAAAAACGGAACAGGAAAAATGGGATCAATATCTGGATATGGTGCATTCCATTCTGGAGCTTGTAAAGGAAGCCGTCTGGCTCTATGAAAAGTTTGGAGATGGAGAATATAAAGACGTTCCCGGCCTGTGCAAGCTGGCAGCAATCTCCGAAATCGAAGAAAAAGGCTGGTCTCTGACCCCCGGCGCCTACGTCGGCGTAGCCCCCACAGAAGACGACGGCGTGGACTTTGCCCAGCGGATGAAGGAGATCCACGCGGAACTGCTGGCCTTGCAGGCAGAATCCAATGCGCTCATGGAAACCATCTCAAAGAACATGGAGGAGATGGGACTATGAAAACTGTAAAGTTAGAAGAAGTTACACTAAGTATTACCGATGGAAAACACGGTGATTGTGAGGCAGAAGATGGTTCTGGATATTACTTCATCAGTTGCAAAGATGTCCATGATGGTATTATTGACTATTCAAATGCACGGCAGATAACTGCAGATTCATTTTCCGAAGCACATAAGCGTACAAGACTTGCACCAAACGACATTCTATTGACGAATAGCGGGACAATAGGGCGAATGGCGTTGGTTCAGGATACACCTGAAACACAACGAACAACATTTCAAAAAAGCGTGGCGATTATTAAGCCAGATACTAAAACAGTCATCCCAAGTTATCTTTACTATAAGCTTCAAAACTGTGTCTTAGATTTCATCAATCAATCAAATGGATCTGCTCAGAAAAACCTTTTGTTGGGAACAATGCGGAATTTTAAGTTGGATATTCCAGAAGATTTATCTGAACAGGAGTATATAGCTTCTCTATTGAGCGCTTATGACGAACTCATTGAAAACAACCAAAAGCAAATCAAGCTGCTGGAAGAGGCGGCGCAGCGGCTGTATAAGGAGTGGTTTGTCGATCTCCGTTTCCCAGGGTATGAGAATACCCCCATTGTAGATGGCGTACCGGAAGGATGGGAGAGAAAAGCGGTTACAGATTTGTTGGAGATTAAATACGGTAAAGATCATAAAACTTTAGATGCCGGGATTATTCCTGTTTATGGATCAGGCGGCATAATGCGTAGAGTACAGCCGGTTTTGTACTCTGGAGAATCTGTTTTAATTCCCCGCAAAGGCTCGCTTAACAACATTCTGTATGTTAGCGGGGATTTCTGGACCATAGATACGATGTTTTATTCTGTGCCACGAATCCAGAATGTAGCGAAGTATATGTACTTGTTCCTGTCTGGCTTGGATATGTATTCCTACAATATTGGGGCTGCTGTTCCGAGCATGACGGTGAAGATTTTGGATGGAATCAACGTTCTTTTGCCTTCTGCGAAATTGCGTGATAACTTTGAAAAGACTATTTCCCCATTGTTTGAGCAATTAGAAGTTCTGAAAAAGCAATCTGATGTTGCTGAACAATTACGAAATCGCCTGCTTCCTAAGTTAATGAGCGGAGAAATCGAGGTATAAACATATGATAACAAAAGTCCCAAATAGTTGGAAGTATTCTGATGAACTGGAGATGCTATATCTTTTTTATCAGAAGACCGATGAGCTTCTTAGTGAGCAAACACCAGACTCATATGCGTTACCATTGCATAACTGCCTAACGCTACTGAATGAGGCGGGAGAGATTTACGCGCTACTAAAACAATTTGGATTAGTCGAAAGTTATTATGTAAAATATATATCCCCAATACTGGAGGAATTTATAGCAGAAACGGAGCGGGACTATGTCTTTAAGCGTATAGTCGGATTACATCTACCTACAATACGAACAGCTTTTACAGAAGCTCAAAAAGAGTCTCGGCATTTTAAAATATGGTTCGATACGGTAAAGCAAATATGCCCAGTCTCAAAGTATATAACTGAGTACGAAGAAGAGATTATTGATCTTATTGTATCTACAAAAGACAAAGAAAAACTGCTCTATTGCACAGCAAACTATTTTATTTCGCTAAGAAGGACTGGCTATTCCAGAGAGCATTTATACCAAACGGCAAAAAGATATTTTGATAACCATAGCGTGAAAATATCATCCGCGACTCAAATTGAAGATTTTCTTGATCTTTTTCCTCTTCATACTGCTACATTTCGCTTTCTGATTCTTTTAGACATTGATTCTATTGAATACATGGATAGCATTACAGACAACCTAACAGTGAGCCGTCAAATCAAAAAGCTGGATATTGCAAAAGAGCGAAAAGGTATTGAAACTGATTATGCATGCTCAGAAATGCTGAAAGAATATGATAAGAGAAGACACGACCATGGTCCGCATAAGAAGATGGCAATTGTCAGGTACGAACATGAAGATTATGACCCATATAGTGCGGCAATGCAGTTTTGCGATTATATAGCTTTTCTACAGTCATTCTCACGATATTTCAAGCATCATTATTTTAGTAAGCAAGTCTATATGTTTTTACTTGAGAATGATGATAAAACATACAGAGAAATAAAGATCCCGAACAAAACACAAAAAAGGCCATTTATCGCCCAAGAGAAAATAGATTCCAGAATACAAAATATTCTTAGGGCAAAATCTATGGGTGCAGGCGCTTTCCATTCCATTACAAATGCAATTATGATGCATGCAGAAGCTTTTGACTCACGGAGTACGGAAACTCTAATAAAGTCATTTTGGACTGCGCTGGAAACACTTTTTTCGTCGCCTGAAACAGGTAATGGACATGAAGGAATCAAAGACAGCTTAATACCTATCATTCAAAAAACATATTTGCTGAAAAAACTCCGTATATTATATTTACAACTTACAGAATCTGTTGATGAGTCATCGCTTATTGAGCTTGGCATTTTTGGTTTTCCTCAATTTATTCACTACTTTTCTGAATTCTCAGAAAACTCTCCTGAAATGAAAAAAATCTATGCATTATTATCTGAGAATCCATTGCTAAGAGGTAGATTGTATCGGATGCGCAAATCATTGTCTTCAGGATTAGAGATAAAAAAGACACTGGAAGAGCATCAAATTCGCATTCAATGGCAGTTAAGACGCCTATACCGTATTCGCAATATTTCAACACACCTTGGCCAAACAGTAAACGGAGCGGATGTTGCAGTTAATCATCTGCATAACTATTTTGATTATGTCGTCAATTATATGTTGTGTTGCTCTGAAAATGGAGATTATATCGTCAACACTCCCGCTGTGGTGTTTAAAGCGAAGGAAGATAACAAGATGCATATAGAATTGCTAAAAGAAGGAAACCCTCTAAGTAAAGATAATTACACGACTTACTTGTTTGGCCCAGATCCTAACATTATTAGATACGAGTTTGAATAAGGGTATAGGTGAGATCCAATGAGCTACGACTATTCTGAAAACATCCTGGTGCAGCAGAGCGCTGGTGATCTGCTGCGGGAGGAGCTGGGCTGGCGGGTGGAGTTTGCCTACAACACGGAGGTGTTGGGGGAGAACGGGACCTTCGGGCGGAAATCGTACAGGGAGATTCTGCTTGTACGGTATTTTCGTGCTGCCCTGAAACAACTCAACCCCTGGATCACCGAGAATCAGATTTCGGAAGCTCAGAAGCAGATGGAGCATCGTCTGTCCACGTCTTCACTGTTGCAGATCAACGAGGAGAAGTATTTCCTGATCCGGGACGGCATTCCCGTGACGGTCAAGCGGCCGGATGGGAGAACCGAAACCCGGCGGGCGGCGGTGATCGATTTCCAGGACCCGGGCAAGAACGATTTCCTGGCCGTCAAGGAGCTGAAAATCCACGGAGAGCTCCACCGCAGGCGGACGGACATCGTGGGCTTTGTGAACGGCATTCCGCTGCTCTTTGTGGAGCTGAAAAAGACCACCGTGGACGTGCAGAACGCCTACACCGACAATTACACGGACTATCTGGACACGATTCCCCATCTGTTCTATTACAACGCCTTTTTGATGCTCTCCAACGGCGTGGAGGCTAAGGTGGGCACCCTGGGCAGCAAGTATGAATTTTTCCACGAGTGGAAGCGTCTGGCCGAGGCGGACCAGGGCAGCGTAGCCCTGGAAACCATGCTCCGGGGCATCTGCAGGAAGGAAAACTTCCTGGATCTGCTGGAAAACTTCATTCTCTACGACCATTCCGACGGAAAAACCGTCAAAATCCTGGCCCGAAACCATCAATACTTAGGCGTCAACGAGGCGGTAAAGGCCTACGAGGCCCGGAAGCTCAACGACGGCAAGCTGGGCGTCTTCTGGCACACCCAGGGCTCCGGCAAGAGCTATTCCATGGTTTTCCTGGCCCAGAAAATCCGCCGCAAGTTTGCCGGCTCTCCCACCATCGTGGTGCTGACGGACCGGGACGAGCTGAACAAGCAGATCAGTGACACCTTCGAAAACTGCGGCCTGCTGGGCAAGGCCAAGTCCTCCCGCTTCATCGCCTCCAGCGGCGACGATCTGATCGCCAAGCTGCGGGGCAATCCCAGCTTCATTTTCACCCTAATCCAGAAGTTCAACAAGCCGGAGGCGGAGCCCATCTTCCCGGACCATGACGTTATCATCATGTCCGACGAGGCCCACCGCAGCCAATACGGTATTTTTGCGGAGAACATGATGAAGCTGCTGCCCACTGCGGCCAGAATCGGCTTCACCGGAACGCCGCTGCTTTCCTCCGACAACATCACCGCCCGGACCTTCGGCGGCTATATCTCCGTCTACGACTTCAAGCGGGCCGTGGAGGACGGAGCGACGGTGCCGCTGTATTATGAGAACCGCGGCGATAAAATACAAGACCTTCGCAACCCGGAGATCACGGATCAGATTCTGGACGCCATCGAGCGGGCGGACCTGGACGTGGACCAGCAGGACAAGCTGGAGGCGGAGTTTGCAAAGGAAATTCATCTGCTGACGGCAGAGCCCCGGCTGCGCTCCATCGCCCGGGACTTTGCGCGGCATTATTCCGACCTCTGGACCAGCGGAAAGGCAATGTTCGTCTGCCTGAACAAGGTCACCTGCGTGCGGATGTACAACTACGTGCAGGAGTATTGGCAGGCGGAGATCGAAGCGCTGAAAACGCGGATCAAGCACGCCACCCAGCAGGAGGCCTTGGAGCTGGAACGGAAGCTGCAATGGATGCAGGAAACGGAAATGGCCGTGGTCATAAGCCAAGAGCAGAACGAGATCCAGACCTTCCAGAAGTGGGGGCTGGACATCAAGTACCACCGGGCCAAAATGGAAAAGCGGGAGCTGGACAAGGAATTCAAGGATTCCGCCAACCCCCTGCGGGTGGTTTTCGTCTGCGCCATGTGGCTGACGGGCTTTGACGTGAAGTGCCTGTCCTGCCTCTATCTGGACAAGCCCTTGAAGGCCCACACGCTGATGCAGACCATCGCTCGGGCAAACCGTGTCAACGAGGGCAAGAGCAACGGCCTGATCGTGGACTACATCGGCATCGTGAAAGCCCTTCGCAAAGCCCTGGCGGACTATACCGTAAACGCCGCCGGAGCGGGCAGCACAGATCCCACCGTGGACAAGTCGGAGCTGATTGCCCGGATTCTGGAAATCGTTGAAGCGGCGAAGTCCTTCCTGGCGGAAAACGATTTTGATCTGCAAGCGCTGATTGACGCCACAGGTTTCCACAAGATTTCGCTGATTGAGTTGGGCGCTAATGCGGTCTGCGGCAGCATCGAGGACCGGAAAACCTTTACCTCTTATGCCTCCGAGCTGAAAAAGCTGGTGAAGTATCTGGACCGGGAGGATATCACCGGTCAGACCCGCAAGGAGTATGAGGCCATTTCCGCCATCTACGGAGAGCTGCAAAAGAAGCGGAAGCACGTGGACAACACGGACCTGATGGTTGAAATCAACGGGATCATCAATCAGTACATCAGCGTGGAGGAGCCCGCACCGGAAGCGGAGGGAGCTCCCAGGCGCTTTGACATCAGCGCCATTGACTTTGATCTGCTGCGGCGGGAATTTGCCAAGGCAAAGAAGCGGAATCTGATTTTGAAAGACCTGGACGAGCTGATCCAGGAGCGGATCGCGGGTCTGCTGTTCGCCAATCCCAACCGCATCAACTATTACGAACGCTACCAGGAGATCATCACCGCCTACAACAGCGAACAGGACCGGGCTACCATCGAAAAGACCTTTATGGACCTGATCGATCTTGCCAACAGCCTGGACTCCGAGGAGCAGCGTTACGTCCGGGAGGGCTTCACCAGTGACGAGGAGCTTTCCATGTATGATCTGCTCTTCCGGGATGATCTGAGCAAAAACGAGATCAAAAAGATCAAAGAGGTTGCTGTGGATCTGCTGCAAAAGCTCAAGCAGAAGATTGCCGAACTGGATCATTGGACCGACAAACAGGAAACCAAGGCCGCCGTGGACAACCTGATCCGCGATACTCTCTGGGCCGAACTGCCGGAGAGCTACGACGAAATCAGCATTTCCGAATACCGCCAGCGGATTTACGAATACGTTTACACACGGTATAAGGAAGCGGCATAAAGCAGACTCACACAACGCTCTGAGGTGAGATTATGAACCGTATCATTCGAAATGTAATCCGCTGCAAGAAATGCGGAGATGTGATTGAAAGCACTTATACCTGGGACTTCAAATTCTGTTCCTGCGGTGCTGTTGCAGTGGATGGTGGAACCGACTATCTGCGCCGATGCGGGAATCGCGAAGACTATGAAGAATTATCCGAGTGTGTCTTTGATCCAAAGGATTAAGGAGATTCCAGACAGTGGTGCATCTGCGGCTGGAAGCTCGTGGAGCTGGCGCAGCGTTATAAGCCGCAAGGGAAACCCACCATCACCTTCTGCCAGGGAATCCAACAGGCTTTTGCCAGCGGTGATATGGATCGGGAAGAAATGATCCGACAGCTCCGCGCCATGGGACTGACCGTGGAGGAATGAGGAAAACAATGAATGTAAATCCAGATAAACCTGCAAAGAAGGCGCTGAAATGGATCCTGAAAAATGAAAACGTCTTCTTTTTTGGGGGACAAGTGCTGCTGATTCTTGTGCTTATCCTCGCTATACTCTGGTGCTTCTGGCATTTTGCCCTGGGTATTATCCTGAATCTTATCAGCTTCCAGTTCTTTGTCTTGCTCCCTGGGCTGATGATAACGCGGATGGTCTTCCTGTTCCGTTCCCGTCGCAGCGTTGGCGCGAAGGTCTGGCGGTGTGTGGTCTGCGCCGGACTGCTAATCTGTGCCCTGTTTTTCGGGATGTTCAGTCCGTATCAAATTCATCGCTCGACTCGAGACAATGCCCGGGATCGCTTTTTGCATGCGATTGAAAACAGCAAGCGCAGCGAAGCTTTTGGGTCGCCGGAACTCGGCGCGCCGGAGAGCGTGTGCTATCACTACTACCAAACCGGCGCTGCAATCTTCGAATCCCACGCACATATCCTGCTCTGCCGCTACAGCCCCGATGATTACGTCACAGAAAAGGACTCGCTGGAAGCCCAATACGAATTCCGAACAGAGCCCCTGATTGGGAATGTGAGCATGAACGGAGAAAACGCGCTGCTGCTCAAGCCCTACGCCAGGATCGGAGATGACGAATTCCGCTTTCTCTATCCATGGGATGGTGCAAACGAATACGGATCCAGGTATTTCAAGGGCTGCCTGCTTTTTGTCACCAACGACGAGACCCATGAGATCGCTTTTGTCGCCTTCGACGACGATGAGCTGGATGAGGCGGTGAATTTGGCGCAGTTCTTGTACGAGGATTGCGGTTGGCGTCTGATCCGAAAGTAAACGCCAGTAAGGAATCATCTAATATAATCAACCCAACAAATCAGCGTTTGTGGATTTCGATCCTGACCAGTCCTGATTTGGTAACCGTAAAGATAACGATGAAGGAATAGCTGCAATGAAAAGAGCGATCGTGATCGGTTGCCCGGGAGCGGGCAAGAGCACTTTTGCCAGAAAACTGAAAGAAAAGACCGGCCTGCCGCTTTATTATCTGGACAGGATCTTTCATAAACCGGACCGGACAACGGTTCCCCGCGAGGAGTTCGATCGGAAACTGCAGACGATTCTGCAAACGGATCGCTGGATCATAGATGGAAATTACCAACGAACGCTGCCGCTGCGGTTTGAAGCGTGTACGGACGTATTCTTTCTGGATTATCCCTTGCATTTGTGCTTGGAGGGGGCTGCTTCACGGGTTGGTACGGTTCGTGAGGATATGCCTTGGGTAGAGCAGGAATTTGATCCGGCGTTTCGTCAGTATATCCTGGATTTCCCAAAGGATCAGCTTCCCGTAATCTATGAACTGATTGAACGGTATCAGGATCGCCGACGAATCATGATTTTTCATTCCAGAGAGGAAGCCGATCATTGGATTGATTCGTATCAATCGTTTCGATGCCCGAGAAGATAGGAGGCCGTATGATTATCATAATAACCGGTGCTTCCCACACAGGGAAAACGCTCCTGGCGCAAAGGATGCTCGAAAACAAACAATATCCGTACTTGTCCATCGATCATCTGAAAATGGGCCTGATCCGCAGCGGAAACACGGATCTGACGCCGGAGGACGACGATGAACTGACGGAATACCTGTGGCCGATCGTCCGGGAGATCATAAAGACTGCGATTGAGAATCGACAAAACCTGATCATCGAGGGATGTTACGTCCCGTTTGAATGGAGGCGGGATTTTAACGACCGGTATTTGCAGAATATCAGATTCATCTGCCTCGCTATGAGCGAAAGATATATTGAGAACCATTTCGGTGAAATCATCGGACATGAATCGGACGTAGAATCCAGATTGGTTTCTGCTGATTGTACGATGGACGTTCTGAAGGCGGACAACCGGAATATGATTGAAGGCTTTCGGCGTGCCGGGGAACAAGTCGTGGTGATCGAAAAGGATTATGAGAAAACGATCCGCAGCTTCGCCGAATTCAACGAATGCGGGACGGTGGAGCCCTGCTTCTGAACAGCGGCTTGACTGTACGCTGACAAATACCGATTCATTTGTACCTCCGCAGCCGCAAAGCGAGTGCGGTGCGGCTTTGCATCCTGTCGTCTTGCAATCAAAGAATGTATGAGACGTTGGAGGAATTCGACTTTTCTTCCTACCCGGGAAGGCAGGACTTGTTCGCGATCCGACGGAAGGAGACCGGGCGTCTCATCGGGATCGTCAATTTCTTCGATGAGAAGGACGGCTCCTGCGAGATCGGATACGGGATCATTGGGGAGGAAGTGCCTTGCTTTTCCTTGCCCCGATGGATGTGAAAAAATCCGAGACAGGCGTAATTGCGTCTTCTCTGCGTTCAGAATGAAAGTGCGGACAAAACGGAAGACACGCCAGCGGTCGTATGACGACCGATGACGTGTCTTCCGTTTTGCGTTTACGGTCAGAATTCTCAGATTCTGTAAATATAGTCTGCTTTTCTGGGAGCCGGAGCGTTGGCGGGCTTGGCGGCATAGCCGAGGATCAGATTGCCGATGCCCTCGTAGTCGCCCTCGATGCCGAGACGCTTCAATATGGCCTTTCCTTCTTCGCTCTCGAACTCCTCCTTCGCGCGGTGGATCCAGCAGCTGGCGACGCCCAGATCGGCAGCAGCGTTCATCATGTTGCCCATGACCAGGCTGCCGTCGTAGACGTAGGTCGGCATTTCCTTGTTGGCCAGCACCACAAGCAGCTCCGGCGCACCGTAGAAGGGATCGATGTCCATTCCCATTGCGGCTGCATTCAGTTTTTGCAGCTTGGCGCGGACTTCCGGGTCCTTGACCACCAGGATGATGGGGGACTGCCTGCCCATACCGGTGGCGGCGTAGGTGCCGGCCTCCAGGATGGCGTTCAGCTTTTCATCTTCCACGGGGTCGGGCAGATAGGCCCGGCAGCTTCGGCGGGTTTTCAGAACGGTTAAAGTTTCCATTTTCAATTCTCCTTCATCATGATTGTATTACCGGCTCAGAATCGAGCCCTCTCCGCCGCGAATCGGATGATCCTCCAGCTTTTGACGGAGTTGTTCCCGTGTTTGCCGCACAATGGCAAGCATCTCATCCTTATGCTTCGGAAGAAGTGCCTGCATCGGAACGATATTCGACGGGTGTGAGCCGAAATAGATCGTGTCCTTCAGCTCCAGTCGGGAAATCAGTCGTTCCTGTTCATCCAGGAGCTGACCGATCGTGCATTCCTTGAATACCCCGGTCTTCATATCGTCGTACAGCTTGCATCCGGGCTGTGCGTGCAGCGAGCCGATGAACAGCAGATGAGGCTGTACGGCGTTGATCAGCTCGGCGGTCGCGTCGGCGTTCTCCTGCCAGAGGTCGGCCCCGCCGCAGCCGAGTATCGCATTGAAGCTGTACGTGATTCCGGCTTTGGTGAGACGAAGCAGTTGTTCCTTCGCTTCCGCCGCCGTATGGCCCTTATTCATATAGGTAAGCGCCGCGTCCAGCCCGCTCTCCACGCCGACGTCCAGCCCTCCGATGCCGAGATCGCTAAGGCGGCGCAGCTCCGCGTCTGTCTTGTGCTTGATGTTCTGAATGGAAGCGTACATGGCGATGGTTTTCACCTTCGGCAGCTTATTGTGTATTGCGGCTGCGATTTGCGTAAGTTTATCTGCCGAAAGCACGAACGCGTCGCCGTGCTCAAGAAACACCCGCTCGACGCCGGGCCATACCTGCGCAGCTTCTTCGAGATCCGCTTCGATCTGTTCCATCGGGCAAACCGTGAATTTCACGTCCGGGTACATAGAACAGAACGTGCATTTGTTATGGCTGCACCCAAGCGTCACCTGCAGAAGCAGGGAGTTCGCTTCGTAGGGAGGGCGGTAAACCATCCCGGTCAGATTCATCTTCCGTCGCCTCCGTTCATCCGGGCAATGTATGCATTCCCCCAGGTTTCCATAGCGGCGATGACCGGATGAAACTGCTCGCCGATCTCGGTCAGCGAATACTCCACGCGGGGCGGGATCGCCTCATACTGCACGCGCTTTACAAGACCGTAGTCCTCCAAAGTTTTTAACTGAACGGACAGCGTAGCGTGGGTCATCTTCGGCATCTTACGCAGCAGTTCATTGAAACGGGTTGGCCCGTCCTCCAGATAGTGGAGGATCAGCACGGCCCATTTGCCGGAAATCAGGCTTTGGGCCGTGGCATAGGGGCATTTGCCGAACCGTTCCTCCATTGTGCTTTGCGTTGCCATCAAACGTCGAACTCCTCTTTCAGGTCCAGCATACCGCGGATCTCGGCATGTCCGTTTTCCAGATAGAACAGCCCCATCTCCCAGCCGTTCTGATCGTAGAGCGCCATGATCTGCGGCATGATTTCCCGCACCTTCTCCAGCAGACCCTCGTCCTTTACGACTTTTGCCGTTCCGTCATAGCGCAGAAATTCGCCGCCGTTGACCGCCAGAACCTCGACCTTCGGATTTGCGGTCAACTGCCGGAACACGTTCTTGAAGGTGCCGCATCCGAAATAAACCTTGTCTTCTACCAGCATCTGAAAACCGAAGGGCCGGCCCTTGGGCTGGTCGCCGTCTGTGGTCAGGAAATAAAAGGTTTGCGCCTTGTTCAGAAATTCGTGGATTTTTGCTGCATTGCTCATGATCAGATCCTCCTTAGTCGTTTCTTTGAACCGGTATTATTATACGACTGTAGAGGATGATATGCAAGTACGATTTTTTCTGATACCGAGTATGGTACAGGATACCGGAACGAATGACCGTTGAAGGAGCTTTCGCAGCGACTCTCTGCTTTATTTCCGCTCCGTTCGATCCTGCAGGCGAATGAGGTTTTTCTTGATTTTTGCAGAATGATATTGTATGATAAGTTACAGGAAGAACAAATAGTGAAAGGAGGAAGGAACGTGAACGAAAAGGAACTGATTCTGGAAGCCATGCGCAAGGCAGGAACTCCGCTGAACGCGGGCAAGGTGGCCGAGCTCACCGGCTTGGACCGCAAGGTGGTGGATAAGGCCTTCACCGAGCTGAAAAAGGAAGGCGCGATCGTCTCTCCCGTGCGCTGCAAATGGGAGCCTGCTAACAAGTAATCACGTTATGGAACAAGGTCGGCGCGTTGAACGCCGGCCTTGTTCCACTTGCATTTTCTGGAGACGCTGATAGAGCCGGAGGATAGGATCGATGGAAAACCGTAACTCGTTTGACCTGCAAAAGCACATTGAGCAGGGCGTGGAGGCGATCGTTGCCGAAACACTGAAAGCCACGCTGAAAAATCCCAAGGAGAGCGCCTTCATGGCAAAGTTCGCCGTTGCCAGCCGCAAGGCCTCCAAGACCCGACTGAAGCTGGAGGAGAGGGGACTGCACGTGCCCGGCTTTCTGATCGCCAGCATCACTTCAAGCTGCAATCTGCACTGCGCGGGCTGCTATTCCCGCTGCAGCAACGCAACCAACGACGCGCCGCCCGTGGATCAGCTCTCCGATGAGGAGTGGCTGCGGATCTTCCGGGAAGCAGAGGAGCTGGGGGTCAGCTTCATCATGCTGGCCGGCGGGGAGCCCATGATCCGGCGGGACATCGTGGAGGCCGCGGGAAAAATGCGAAACATCATTTTTCCGATTTTCACCAACGGCACCTTCATGGACGAGCGCTATTTCAAGCTCCTGGACGATTGCCGGAATCTGATCCCGGTCCTGAGCATCGAGGGCGGGCCGGAGATCACGGACGCCCGGCGCGGATCCGGCATTTATCGGCTCGTGACCGACAATATGCGCAAATTCAAGGAAAAGGGCCTGATCTTCGGAGCCTCCATTACCGTCACCACCGAAAACGTCCGTGCGGTCAGCTCCCCGGCTTTTCTGGATACGCTGATGGATCAGGGCTGCAAGCTGGTGATCTTCGTGGAATTCGTTCCCGTTACCGAGGAGGCCGTCCATCTGGCTCTCGGGGCGGCTGAGCGGGCGTATCTGGCTGAGGCGATGGAGACCTTGCGGCAGAGGTACAATGAGGCCGTGCTGCTCTCCTTCCCGGGGGACGAGCTTGCGATGGGCGGCTGCATGGCGGCCGGCCGGGAATTCTTCCACATCAACTCCCACGGCGGCGCGGAGCCCTGCCCCTTCTCGCCCTATTCCGACGTTAACGTTCGGGATACCTCTCTGCGGGAGGCGATCGCCTCTCCGCTCTTCCGTCGTCTTCAATCCGAGGGCGTCCTAAGCGGCGAGCACGTGGGCGGCTGCGTCCTCTTTGAAAAACGGGATCAGGTCGAAAAAATCCTGACCGAACAGCCGGTATGAGCGGGAGCATGCCTCCGTTCAGGCTTTCATTCCCGCACGACGAACCTTGTATCATGCGGTTCTGTTCATTCGCACGCGAAGTGTCATACCCACTTTCGGATTGACAAATATCTTGACACATGCTATGCTCTAACAGGGTGATTATGATGGCGAGCAACGCAAGAAAACGGGCGGAAAGCGGTTATTACCACGTTTTGCTGATCGGCGCAGAGCAGGAGCGGATGTTCGAGGACGACGACAACACTCGAAAGTTTCTCCTGACCGTCAGGGACTGCAAGCGAATCAGTGAGTTCACGGTGCTTGCCTATTGCATGATGCCGAACCACGTGCATTTTCTGCTCAAGGAGGGCAAAGAGCCTGTGGAGCAGATCGTCAAGCGAATCCTTGCCCGCTTCGTGCATTGGTACAACACCAAGCACCGGAGAGTCGGCTCCCTGTTCCGGGGCAGATTCAAGAGCGAACCGGTGGAGGATGAGTCCGATCTGTTGCCGATGATGCGCTTCATCCACCAGAGCCCGATCCGGGCCGGACTCTGTTCTCGTTTGGAGGATTACCAGTTCTCGAGTTGGTCGGAATACACCTGCATGCCGTGGCTGACGGACGTTGCTTTTACGGATGCCCTGATCGGACGCGACGTTCTGAACACCTTCCACAAGTCATACGGCATGGAACGATACCTGGACATTTCAGACCCATCGAAGTCCAGGGTGAGCGACGAGCAGGCGATCACGATCATGAAAACGATCACACGCTGCTCCAGCGCGGCGGCCTTTCAAAGGCTGTCGCCCGCCAATCGCAGCAAGGCGATCCGAAGACTGCGGGAACAGAATCTCTCCCTGCGTCAGATCTCACGCCTGACCGGCACAGGCATCACGGCAGTCCGCCGGGTCGCAAAGGAGGCACAGGATTCCCTGCTCCCGGCGACCAGAATATAGACAGAACCAAAGCGACTTCAAATCCGATACGCTTATAAAACGGAACAAATGAGGTGAAGCGCGTGAAACCGGAAGAACTGTGGCAGGCATCGGGGCTTCAGGGCGAATATGAGGCATGGGCCTTTGGCGAAGCGCCCGATCAGCTTGCCGAATTGGTCAGACGCGGCGTGAAAACCGCAACCTGCTCCGCAGCGTTGCTTTATGAGCTGGAGCAGGAGGAATATCCGAAAGAAGGAGATTACAGCGTGATTCTCGACTCGACCGGGAACGCTGTTTGTATCATCCGGACGACGAAGGTTTCCGTATTGCCGTTCGACCTGGTATCGGAGCGGCACGCCTGGAAAGAGGGCGAGGGAGACCGTTCCCTGGAATACTGGAGACAGGTACACAAGCGCTTTTTCACGGACGAGCTCAAAACGGTCGGACGGGCCTTTGACGAAAAAATGGAGCTGATCTGCGAGGAATTCGAGGTCATTTATCCGGAGAAGCCGGAGAACGAAACGGACAATTCATAATCGAAACGGGAGGAATCAACATGAAGGTATTGATGATCAACGGATCGCCGCGCGCGAAGGGAAATACAGCGATCGCCCTCGGCGAAATGCAGAAGGTGTTCGCGGAGGAAGGAATTGAAACCGAGGTTCTTCACGTCGGCAATCAGGCCATTCGCGGATGCATCGCCTGTAATTCCTGCATGAAAAACGAAAAATGCGTCTTTGACGACGCCGTGAATACGGCCGCCGGGCTGTTCCGGGAGGCTGACGGCCTTGTGGTCGGTACTCCGGTTTACTATGCTTCCGCCAACGGAACGCTCGTTTCCTTCCTGGACCGGCTGTTCTATTCCGCTCCGTTCGACAAGCGGATGAAGGTGGGAGCCGCCGTTGCCTGCGCCAGACGCGGCGGCTTGACCGCAACCTTCGATGAGCTGAACAAGTACTTTACGATCTCCGGCATGCCGGTGGCGTCCAGCCAATATTGGAACGGCGTCCACGGCGCTGCATCCGGAGAGGCGGAACAGGATGGGGAAGGCTTGCAGATCATGCGAACGCTTGCGCGAAATATGAGCTTCCTGATGAAATCCATTGCCCTCGGCAAGGAACGGTACGGCCTTCCGCCTCTGGAAACGAGGATCGCAACGAACTTCGTTCGGTAGCGGCGGGATGGAAAAGAGGCGTTGCAACTGGTGCTTCGCTCCGGCACAGCTCCGCAGTTCGGAAAAGATGATCGCGTACCACGATACGCGCTGGTGTAAGCCGGAGCATCGGGATCGGGAGCTTTTCGCCATGCTCATTCTGGAGGGCATGCAGGCAGGCGTCAGCTGGGGACTGATCCTGAACAAGGAGGCGGCCTTTCGTAAGGCCTTCGACGGCTTTGACCCGGAGCTTGTCGCTGCGTACGACGAGACCAAGGTCGAGGAGCTGATGCAAAACGCCGGGATCATCCGCAACCGGAATAAAATCCGGGCCGCCATTACGAACGCAGAGGCCTTTCTGAAGGTGCAGAAGGAGTTTGGTTCCTTCGACCGCTATATCTGGAGCTTCACGGACGGAAACGTGATTGACCATCACCTGACGAGCGGGCAGGAAATGCCTGCAAAGAACGCGCTTTCCGAGCAGGTCAGCGCCGACCTGAAACGCCGGGGCTTCCGATTCGTCGGGCCGGTGATCGTCTACTCGTATCTGCAGGGCATCGGCGTGATCAACGACCACTGCGAGGACTGCTCGTTCCGGTGACGGCGCATACAAGCATCGTTTATTGAAAAAACTGTTTTTTATGATTGCATAATCGCGAAATCTGTGATAGAATACAATAGATTTATTTTGAACCTTCAAAGGAGTTGGTTGTTCTCATGGACGATGGAAGTACGGGGCGACAATTCTTGGAAGCCGTTGCCCCGGCTGCGGCTGCTCAGGTCGGTCAGGTCCGGCCCGGCAGCGTCACTGTCTATCTCATTCTCATTGTGCTGTTGATCGCGGGCGGCGCGTATTTCGCAAGCTGTGAGACCGCTTTGGCCAGCGTCAACAAGATCCGCATGAAATCCTATGCCGAGGATGGCAACAAACGGGCTCAGTACGTGATGTATATTCTCAACAACTTTGACCGGGCCCTGACGACCATCCTGATCGGCACGAATATCATGCACATTGCCTGCGCGTCCATTGCTACGCTGCTGACCCGCCAGCTGTTTGGAGGCAGTCCGCGGCTGGATTTGATGCTGACGCTCTCCACGCTGATCGTCACCCTGCTTGTCTTCTTCCTGGCGGAAATGCTGCCCAAGTACCGCGCCAAGGCTTTCAGCGAGCAGTTTGCGCTCCGCTGCGGCAGGTCCCTGTACGTTCTCATGAAGTTCCTCACGCCGCTGGCTGCTGTGTTTACCGGGATCAGCAAGGGCCTTTCCAAGCTGTTCGTCGGGGATTCGGACGCGCCGAACGTGACCGAGGACGACCTGCGCGACGTCATCCACTCGTTTAAGGACGAGCGAGAGGAGGACGACGAGACCGAGGAGGAGACCTCAAAGCTCATGGAACGCGCCCTGCGCTTCGGCGCCAAGACGGCGCTGGAGGCTATGACGCCCTGGGACAAGGTGGAGAAGTTGGATACCTCGATGGAGATCAGCGAAATCTACCGGCGCGTGCAGGCCACCAACCACTCCCGTTTTCCGATGCTCAATACCAGAGGCCGGATCATCGGCGTGATGAACATCCGTTCCTTCCTCAAGGCCTACCGCGAAAGCGGCGAGGATCTGGATATGCTGGAGCTGATCGACACGCCGATGTTCGTCCGACCTGAGATTCCGGTGGATGAGCTGCTCAGCGAAATGAGCTACAGCAAGGTGCATCTGGGCTTCGTCTCCCACCAGGGACAGGTCCGCGGCATCATCACGGTGGAAGACATCCTGGAAGAGCTTGTCGGTGAGATCTTCGACGAGACCGACGCCGAGGAAGCCGCCGCAGCGGAGAGGGGGGAAGCGCAGTGATCTGGATCCCTTACGTGCTTGCCCTTCTGGTACTGGTTGTTTTCTCCGCCTTTTTCTCCGGCTCAGAGATCGCGTATTCTGCGGTCAGCCCGCTTCGTCTGCGCCGCATCTATACGGAGACCGGGAACCAGCGCGCCCGCCGCGCCCTGTATATCTCCGATCATTTTGACCATGCGCTGACGGGTATTCTGATTGGCAACAACCTGGTCAATCTGGCCTCGTCCACGATCGCAACGCAGTTATTTATCGTTCTGCTGGCTGAGACCGGCCACGTGAGCGAGAATACCGCCGCTGCGATCTCCACCGCCGCGATCACGGTTTTTGTCCTGATCTTCGGTGAGATCATGCCAAAGATCACGGCCACTGCCGACGCCGAGCGCTTCGCCATGCGCGTCTCCTTCCTGCTGCGCGGGATCATGCTGATCCTGCACCCGATCGTCAGCCTCGTTTTGAAGCTGCTGGGGCGGATTTCCCGCTCCTGGAAACGACCGGAGGACGAGGAAGCCGTCACCGAGGACGATCTCTCCGAGATGATCGATACGGTCGAGGATGAGGGCGTTATTGACGAGGATACCAGCGAGCTGCTGCAGTCCGCGCTGGACTTCCCGGATATCTGCGTCTATGAGATCATCACACCCCGTGTAGACATGATCGCCATTGACGTGGACGATTCCCCCGAGGAGATCATGGAAACCGTCGAGCATTCGCCCTATTCCCGCATTCCCGTCTATGAGGACAGCATTGACAATATCATCGGCGTCCTCCATCTGAACAACTTCCTCAAGGGACAGTGCGAGGGCGAGGAAATGAATCTCCGCAAGTATCTGCTCCCTGTCGTCTATCTGCACAAGACCACGATCCTGCCCCAGGCGCTGCGCGAGCTTCGCGAAAAGAAGCTCCACCTTGCCATCGTCACCGACGAATACGGCGGCACGATGGGCCTTGTCACGATGGAGGATATCCTGGAGCAGTTGGTCGGCGATATCTGGGACGAAACCGACGAGATCGAAAACGAGCTCGTTGAGCTCGGCGATGACCTCTATGAGGTGGACGGCGATATGCGTCTGGAAGATTTCCTGGACGAGTTCGAGATCGACGACCGCGATTTTGACGACGACAACGCCACCGTCGGCGGCTTTGCCATCGAACAGCTTGGCGGTTATCCCGCCAAGGGTCAGAGCTTTGACTTTGAGCATCTTACCATCACGGTGAAGCAGATCCAAAATCTCCGCGTCACCCGCCTGCTTGTCAAGGTCAACGAGCGCGTCAAGGAACCTGACGCCATCGACTGGGAGGGAGACTCCGACAAAGACGAGGACGAGGACAACTGATCGAAACAATACTCTGTCCGGAGCGATTTGGACAGAGTATTTTTCCGCCCCGCCGGACGGCGGCTTATCTACAACGAATGGAGGAACCAATATGCTTGAAATCGGAATCACCGGAAAACAGACCGAGGTCGTCACCCCGGAAAAGACGGCTGCCGCCCTCGGCAGCGGCTTCCTGGAGGTCTATGCCACCCCTGCTATGGTCGCTCTGATGGAGAAGACGGCTCTGCGTTCCGTCGCAGATCACCTGGACGAAGGCATGTCCACCGTCGGCATCTCTCTGAATATTGCCCACAGCTCCGCCTCGCCCCTTGGCTGTACGATCACCTGCGAGAGCAAGCTGGTCGAGATTGACCGCCGCAGGCTTGTTTTTGAAGTCGTCGCCCGCGACGATTTCGGAGAGATCGGCAGAGGCACCCACGAGCGCTTCGTTGTGGATGCCAAGCGCTTTCTGGAAAAGGCCGCACAGAAGAAGGTCAATCCCTGAGCCCGTTTTCATGGATATAACGTATCTGTTTAGCCCTACAAATTGGGATTTGCCGAGCGAAAAGCCTTCCCCCCTCGGGGGGAAGGTGGCATCCGGCGTCTCACGGAAGCCGGATGACGGATGAGGGGGGCGTATCGATCACAGATTCGTATACTCAACGGTCTGCTTGTCGGAACGCCCCCTCATCCGCCTCGCTGCGCTCGGCACCTTCCCCCCGAGGTGGGAAGGCTCTGTCGGAGCCCTGGCAAGCTGGCCGCACCGCCGCTTCGGCGTTCTCCTATTGCCGATTGCCTGGTGCCTATTGCCTCGACTTATCCAATTTACATACGACTGAACAGTTATGGGCCGAACCTGAAAAGCACCCCATCCGGCGTACCGGATGGGGTGCTGCGTTTATGGGGCTGCTTGATTAGTTGTTGTACAGATCGAGCAGCTTCTTCAGGTGCTCGTAACGCTCCATGGCGCTCTTCTCGTTGCGCTCGAACAGGACTTCGGCGCGCTCCGGGAACTCGCGGGTCAGGCGGCTGTAGCGGGCTTCGTTCATCAGGAAGTCGCGGTAGCCGTCCTTCGGATCCTTGGAGTCGAGGGTGAACTTCTTGTCGGCGGCGGGGTTGAAGCGGAACATGTTCCAGTAACCGCAGTCAACAGCCTTCTTCATCTCCTCCTGGCAGTGGATCATGCCGCCCTTGATGGAGTGCATCTCACAGGGGGCGTAACCAATGATCAGGGACGGGCCGTGGTAAGCCTCGGCCTCGGAGATGGCGCGGATGGTCTGTGCGCGATCGGCGCCCATGGCGACCTGCGCCACGTAGACGTAGCCGTAGGACATGGCGATCTCCGCCAGGCTCTTCTTCTTCATCTCCTTGCCGGCAGCAGCGAACTGCGCGACCTGGCCGATGTTGGAAGCCTTGGAGGCCTGTCCGCCGGTGTTGGAATAAACCTCGGTGTCGAACACGAAGACGTTGACGTCCTCGCCGGAGGCAAGCACATGGTCCACGCCGCCGAAGCCGATGTCATAAGCCCAGCCGTCGCCGCCAAAGATCCAAACGGACTTCTTGCCCAGGTATTCCTTCTTGTCCAGGATTTCCTTGCCGCATTCGCAGCCGCACTTCTCGAGGGCTTCGATGTAGCGCTTGGTGCAGGCCTTGTTGGCTTCGCCGTCATTGAAGGTGTCGAGCCATTCTTCACCGGCGATCCGGACTTCTTCGTTCTTGGTGTTCGCAACGATCTTGCGGGTCTTCTCCGCCAGGGACTCGCGGATGGTCTTCTGGGCGATGTACATGCCCAGGCCGTGCTCAGCGTTGTCCTCAAACAGGGAGTTGGACCAAGCGGGACCCTTGCCTTCGGCGTTGGTGGTGTAGGGGGAGGTAGCGCCGGGGCCGCCCCAGATGGAGGAACAGCCGGTGGCGTTGGAGATATACATACGGTCGCCGAAGAGCTGGGTCACCAGACGGGCGTAGCTCGTCTCGGCGCAGCCGGCGCAGGAGCCGGAGAACTCAAGCAGAGGCTTCTTGAACTGGGAGCCCTTGACGGTCAGATCCTGCATATCCTTCTTCTCGGTGACTTCGTTCACGCAGTAGTTGAAGACGTCCTGCTGATCCAGCTGGCTCTCCTGCGGACGCATGGCAATGGCCTTGACCGGGCAGACGCCAACGCAGACGCCGCAGCCCATGCAGTCGAGCGGGGAAACGGCCATCGTGTACTTGTAGACGCCCTTGCCCTTGCCGGCCTTGATGTCCACGAGCTTGGAGGCGGCGGGAGCCTTGGCGGCCTCGGCCTCGGTCAGAGCGAAGGGACGGATGGTGGCGTGCGGGCAGACGAACGCGCAGTTGTTGCACTGGATGCACTTGGTCTGATCCCATTCGGGAACGGTCACGGCAACGCCGCGCTTCTCATAGGCGGAAGCGCCCAGCTCGAACTGGCCGTCCACGTAATCGGTGAAGGCGGAGACGGGCAGGGAATCGCCGTCCATCTTGTCGATGGGAACGAGGACATTCTTGACCATCTTGACCAGCTCGGGCTTGCCCGCGAGCTGAACGTCGTCGTCCGCGTCAACCGCGTTGGCCCAGTCGGCGGGAACGTCGATCTTGACGAAGGCGGTGGCGCCGGCGTCGATCGCGCGGTGGTTGCAGTCCACAACGTCCTGGCCCTTCTTGAGGTAGGACTTCGTGGCGGCGTCCTTCATATACCGGATCGCGTCAGCTTGCGGCATGACGTTGGCCAGGGTGAAGAAAGCGGACTGGAGGATGGTGTTGGTGCGCTTGCCCATGCCGACCTTGATCGCCAGATCGATGGCGTTGATCGTGTAGAGCTGGATGTTGTTCTTGGCGATGTAGCGCTTGGAAGCAGCGTCGAGATGGTGAGACAGCTCCTCCATATCCCACTGGCAGTTAATCATGAACACGCCGCCGGGCTTGACGTCACGGACGATGGGGAAGTGCTTGGTGATGTAGGAGGGGTTGTGGCAGGCCACGAAGTCGGCCTTGTTGATGTAGTACGGGCTCTTGATGGGCTTGTCGCCGAAGCGGAGGTGGGAAATGGTCACGCCGCCGGTCTTCTTGGAGTCGTACTGGAAGTAGGCCTGGACGTACTTCTCGGTGTGGTCGCCGATGATCTTGATGGAGTTTTTGTTCGCGCCGACGGTGCCGTCGCCGCCCAGACCCCAGAACTTGCACTCGATGGTGCCTTCCGCGGCAGTGGCGGGGACTTCCTCGCGGACGTCGAGGCTCAGGTTGGTCACGTCATCCACGATGCCGATGGTGAACTCACGCTTGGGCTGATCCTTCTTCAGCTCGTCGTAGACGGAGAAGACGGAGGCGGGAGGCGTGTCCTTGGAGCCGAGGCCGTAACGGCCGCCGATCACGGTGATGTCATTGCGTCCGGCGTTGGCCAGAGCGGTCACGACGTCAATGTAGAGGGGTTCGCCCTGGGAGCCGGGCTCCTTGGTGCGGTCGAGAACAGCGATCTTCTTGCAGGTCGCGGGGATGGCGGCGATCAGCTTGTCCGGGCAGAAGGGACGGTAGAGGCGGACCTTGATCAGGCCGACCTTTTCGCCGTTGGCGTTCAGGTAGTCGATGACTTCCTCGGCCACGTCGTTGATGGAGCCCATCGCAACGATGACGCGGTCAGCGTCGGGCGCGCCGTAGTAGTTGAACAGCTTGTAGTCGGTGCCGAGCTTGGCGTTGACCTTGTCCATGTACTCTTCCACGATGGCGGGAAGGGCGGTATAGAACTTATTGCAGGCCTCGCGGTGCTGGAAGAAAACGTCGCCGTTTTCGTGAGAGCCGCGCATGGAGGGACGCTCGGGATTCAGGCTGTGCTCGCGGAAGGCCTTGACTGCGTCCATATCGACCATTTCCTTGAGATCCTCGTAATCCCAAATCGCGATCTTCTGGATCTCGTGGGAGGTACGGAAACCGTCAAAGAAGTTGATGAAGGGAACGCGGCCCTTGATGGCGGCGAGGTGCGCAACGGCGCCGAGATCCATGACCTCCTGCGGGTTGGTCTCGCAGAGCATTGCAAAGCCGGTCTGACGGCAGGCGTAGACGTCAGAATGATCGCCGAAGATGTTCAGAGCGTGAGTGGCAACCGTTCTGGCGGAGACGTGGAACACGCCGGGAAGCAGCTCGCCCGCGATCTTGTACATATTGGGGATCATCAGCAGCAGGCCCTGGGAGGCGGTGTAGGTCGTCGTCAGAGCGCCGGCAGCCAGAGAGCCGTGAACGGTACCGGAGGCACCGGCTTCGGACTGCATCTCAACGACCTTCACGCGGTTGCCGAAGATGTTTTCCCGACCCTGCGCAGACCACTGGTCGACGTAGTCAGCCATGGGGCTGGACGGAGTAATCGGGTAGATACCAGCTACTTCCGTGAAGGCATAGCTGACATGAGCGGCAGCGGTATTGCCGTCCATGGTTTTGAATTTTCTTTGCAAGGGAAATACCTCCTAATCAAAAGGACGTTCGTCCAATTTTTTGCCTACCCATCATAACATCTTTTTTTGCTTTTGTAAACCGATATTCTGATTTTTTTCTGCGGATTCACAAATTTTTTTCACAGCAGCCTGCTTTTTCTGGACAAATCGGGAAAAGTATGGTAGATTATTATGAAGTGATACAAAACGGAAAGGCGGGAGCGGATATGAAGCTCGACGTGCTTGGTCTTCAATTTGATAACGTAACGATGGAGGAAGCGCTTGCCGCCGGCGAACGCCTGCTCGATGGGGACCGCCCCGGCATCGTGGTCACGCCGAACGCTGAAATTGCCTATGAGGCGTCCAAGGACGCCGATTTCCGCGATTTGCTCAATCAGGCCGATCTCCTTCTGCCTGACGGAGCGGGCGTGGTTCTGGCGGCAAAGATCCTCCGCACCCCGCTCCGGTCGAAGGTCGCAGGGATCGACTTTGCCGCGAAGCTGCTCCCGATTTTTGCCCGGCGCGGTACGAGGCTGTATCTGCTTGGCTCCAAGCCCGGCGTTGCCGAGGCTGCCGCGGAAAAAATGAAGGTCCTCGCGCCCGGCCTGATCGTCTGCGGAACGCACGACGGCTACTTTCAAACCGACGATGCGGCGATCTCCGCCGTGAACGCAGCCGCCCCGGACGCACTGTTCGTCTGTCTTGGCGCGCCGAAGCAGGAGAAATTCATGTTCGCTCACCGCGGCGAGCTTCCCACGGTGCGTCTGATGGCAGGTCTCGGCGGCAGCCTGGACGGTTTTGCCGGCAATGTCAAGCGCGCGCCGAAGTGGATGATCCGCCTCCAGCTCGAATGGCTCTACCGGCTGGTCAAGGAGCCGAAGCGTCTCGGACGGATGATGCGTCTGCCGAAATATATTCTTCTGGCCTTCCGCGCGCGGAGAAAGGGATGATCCTATGGGTAAGCTGATCGTATTCGAGGGAACCGACGGTTCCGGCAAGTCCACGCAGTTTTCCCTGCTCACCGAGCGCCTGCGCCGGGAACAAACCGATTTCCGCACCATTGTTTTTCCCCAGTATTCCGAGCCGTCCTCGGCGCTGATCCGGATGTATCTGGGCGGCGAGTTCGGCAAATCGCCTGCAGACGTCAACGCCTACGCTGCCTCCACCTTTTACGCGGTGGACCGGTACGCCTCCTTCCAAAAGGTTTGGGGGGAATACTACCGCGGCGGCGGTCTGGTCATTTCCGACCGCTACACGACCTCCAACGCCGTCCATCAGGCGTCCAAGGAGCCGCCGGAGCGCCGCGGCGATTTCTTCCGCTGGCTCTATGAGCTGGAGTACGACCACATGGAACTTCCCAGACCGGACCTCGTCATATACCTGGACGTGCCGACCGAGCTGACCGAGCGCCTGATGCGTCACCGCGAGGCTGACACCCACACGCACGCGGATATCCACGAAAAGGACCTGGACTACCTGCGGCTCTGCCGCCGGACCGGATTGGAGGCTGCGGCGTACTACGGCTGGACCGTCGTTCACTGCGAGCGGAACGGAGAAATGCGCCCCATCGAGGATATTCACGAGGAAATCTATCGGCTTGTCCAAAGCTGTCTGAACGAACAGGAGCGATCAAATGTTGGTTGATATATTATTGGCTGACGGGTTCGAGGAAACCGAAGCCGTCGTACCCTGCGACTTACTGCGCCGCGCCGGAGCGAAAGTCAGACTGATCGGCGTGAACGGGATCCAGATCGTCAGCTCCCATCAGATCACCGTGACTGCGGACGCCGTGCTGGAGGCGCATACCGGCGATCTGCCCGATCTGCTGGTTCTGCCCGGCGGACGGCGCGGGGTCGATAATCTGCTGGCCTCCGAGGCTGCGCTGGATCTGGTCCGCCGCGCCTGGGCGGCAGGGAAGTACGTCGCTGCGATTTGCGCTGCGCCGACGATCCTGGCCCATCTTGGCGTCACGGACGGACGCAGCGCCGTCTGCTATCCCGGTATGGAACCCCGGATGGGGAACGCAGAACTGAAGCATTTGCCTGTCGTCACAGACGGCAGACTGATTACCGGCCGGGCTGCCGGCAGCTCCATGGCCTTCGGCCTGGCGCTGGTGGAAGCCCTGTTTGGGCCGGACGCCGCGCAGCGTGTGGCGGACGGCGTCGTCTATACCCGCGCCTGACTGATTCGCGAGAGGAGGGACCGAGCATGTCCGATCTGCAACCCAATGAAAACCGCCCTACCGTGGACGAACTGATCGCCTCGGCGAAGGAGGAATACGAGATCGCTCCGAATTCCGGCGACCGTCAGGGCTTCGAGCCGGATTTCGGCCACACCTTTGACGACTACGGCGAATATGAGGAGCCGAAGCCGCAGCCCGTCGTGCGGCGCATCCGGAAGCCCAGTCTGATCAAAAAGGTGCGCATTCCGAAGCTCTTGATCCTTGCCGTCTATTTTGCCCTTGTTGTCGTCGTCGGCCTGCTGGCTGCGAAGGTCGGCTGGAAGCTGGCCGACGATGTTCTGGCCCTGACTCGGCCCGACGAATCCATCGAGATCACCATTTCCGAGAACGACACGCTTGACAGCGTGACCGCCAAGCTGAAGAAGGCCGGAGCCGTCAAATACGAATGGCTCTTCAAGCTCTACTGCAAGGTCAGAAAGCAGGAGGATTTCTTCGATCCCGGCGTCTACAGCATCAAGCTGTCCTACGACTATCACGCCCTGGTCAACTATCTGATGGCCAGCGCGGGCAACCGCAAGACGATCACGCTGATGATTGCCGAGGGTGAGAACACTTACGAGATATTCGACCTGCTCGAAAAGAACGGGGTCTGCTCCCGCGAGATGCTCGAGCAGGCGGCGGCGGAATATGAGTTTGACTACGATTTCCTCAAGCGCCTGCCCTATGGCGAGAGCAACCGTCTCGAGGGCTATCTTTTCCCGGATACCTACGAATTCTATCTGAAGGATGAGCCCCAGAACGTGATCGGCAGACTGCTCCGCAACTTCAACGCCCGTCTGAACGACAAGGATTTGAAGGAGATCGAACGAAGCGACTACTCGATGCACGAGATCCTGATCATGGCATCCATCGTCGAGGCTGAGGCCGGTCACGACGACGAGCGCGCCAAGATCGCCTCCGTCATGTACAATCGCTTAGAGAACTGGGAGAATCCGCTGCTCGGCATGGACTCCACGGTCTACTACGGCGCGATGCTCCAGGGCAAGGGCTTTACCATCAACCTCGACAGCCCCTATAACACCTACAAGTATCCCGGTCTGCCCAAGGGACCGATCTGCAACCCCGGCCTGAACTCCATCCGCGCGGTCCTGCACCCTGAAAAGACGAATTATTATTATTTCGCCACCGGCGTGGACGGATTGAACCACTTCTTTGAAACTGAGGCCGAGTTCAATGCCTTCATCAACAGCGATCAATACGAGGACATCATTCCGGGAAGATAAGGACAGAGAAATGAAAAAACCAGAGCTGCTCGCCCCGGCAGGGGACATGGAAAAGCTGAATATGGCCGTTCGCTACGGAGCCGACGCCGTCTATCTGGCTGGGACGAGCTTCGGCATGCGCTCCTTTGCCGGGAACTTCACGCCCGACGAGCTGCGTCAGGCCGTTGCCTTCTCCCATGCCCACGGCGTCAAAACCCACGTGACGGTCAACACCCTTGCCCGGAACGACGAGCTGCCCGCCCTCCCCGCCCATCTGGAGCTGCTCAACGACTGCGGCGTGGACGCCCTGATCCTTGCTGACCTCGGGGCGTTCCGCCTTGCGGAGCGTTACGCTCCGCGCTGCGAGCGCCACGTTTCCACCCAGGTCTCGGTCACGAACTACAATACCGCCAGCGCCTGGTTCGACCTCGGCGCGAAACGTGTCGTCCTCGCCCGTGAGCTTTCTCTGGATGAGATCGCGGAGATCCGCCGCCGGACGGACCCCGCTCTGGAGCTTGAGGTTTTTGCGCACGGGGCAATGTGCGTCTCCTGGTCCGGGCGCTGTCTGCTCTCCAACTACATGACGGGACGGGATTCCCAGCGGGGCGCCTGCGCGCAGCCCTGCCGCTACCAATACGCCCTCATGGAGGAGAAGCGACCCGGCGAATACTTCCCGGTCTTTGAGGACGAGAAGGGCACCTATATCATGAACTCCCGGGATATGTGCATGATCGACCATCTGGACGATCTGATGTCCGTCGGCGTTGACTGCCTGAAAATCGAAGGCCGTGCCAAGTCCGCCTACTATGCCGCCATCGTGACCGGCGCCTACCGCCACGTGCTCGACGATCTGGCAGCCGGCAGACCGGTGGACAAGGTTTGGCGCGACGAGGTGGAAAAGATTTCCCACCGCCACTATTCCACCGGCTTCTTTTACGGCCAACCGGGGCAATTCTACGAGGACGCCCGCTATATCCGCGATTGGCAGGTCGCCGCCATCGTCACCGCATGCGACGAGACCGGTCTTGCCACGCTGAGCCTGCGCAACAAGTTCGCCGCAGGCGACGAAATCGAGGTGGTCGGGCCGGATCTCAAGCCGTTTTCCGTGACTGCTCCGACCTTTTCCACGCCGGACGGCACTTCGCTTTCCGAGGTCCGGACGCCGCAGATGGTCTTCCGGATGCAGCTTCCGCGACCGGTGCCCGCCTGTTCCATCGTCCGCCGCCTCGTCACAGAAAGCGCATAATCCTCTGCAGAAAAGCACACGAAAAATGCTTTTTGACACAAAAACTTTCGTGAATCTTCACAGGAAATCCGCAATCCGCTGCAGTTGGATTTGTTGACAAAGAACAGCGTTCTTGTTATAATGATTAGAGTTGTGAATCCTGCGATTTCATCCTCGCACAATGATCTTTTCGCTGGAGGGGCTTCTCTGTTATGTATCAGCACTGTTTCAAACGGCTTCTGGATATCGTCCTGTCCCTGCTTGCCATGATATTCCTGAGCTGGCTGCTTCTGCTTCTGGCGATCGTTATTCTGATCGACGATCCCGGTCCGATCCTGTTCAGCCAGAAGCGCGTCGGCAAACATAAAAAGTATTTCCGTCTGCATAAATTCCGCAGCATGAAGCGCAATGCGCCGCATGACGTACCCACGCATCTGCTGGAGAATCCAAACACCTATATCACCCGCGTCGGACGCATCCTGCGTCGCTACAGTCTGGATGAGCTCCCCCAGGTCTGGGATATTTTCGTCGGACATATGAGCATCGTCGGCCCTCGTCCTGCGCTCTGGAATCAGACCGATCTGGTCGAAGCGCGTGAGCGCTGCGGCGCGAACGACGTTCGCCCCGGCCTGACCGGGCTGGCACAGATCAACGGACGCGACGAGCTTTCCATCGAGGAAAAGTCCCGTCTGGACGGAGCTTACACCGCCGCGCTCCGAGCGGGCGGCTGGAAGGCCTTTGCGATGGACCTGCGCTGCTTCTTCGGTACCTTCCGTCCGGTCTGTACTGCCAACGGCGTATTGGAGGGCAGTTCGGAGCATAATGAACAGAAACATTAGAAACGGGGCGTATGCATGAAACAGATCCTGATCACGGGATCAGACAGTTATATTGGCGGCTATCTGGAAGCATATCTCAATGCGCGACCCGATCAGCAATACCGCGTCAAGACTGTGGACGTCCGCGGCGATGGCTGGCGGAACGCCTCTTTTTCGGGCTATGACGCGGTAATCCATGTGGCTGGACTTGCCCACGTCCGTGAGACTGCGAAAAACAGAGAAGCCTTCTTTCGGATCAACCGGGACCTGACGGCAGAGATCGCAAACCGTGCGAAAGCGGAAGGCGTGCGTCAGTTTATCTTTTTCAGCAGCATGAGCGTGTACGGTATGAGCCGTGGAATCATTACCGGGCAGACCCAGCCTTCCGGCGGAAGCGCTTACGGCGAATCGAAGCTGGAGGCGGAACGAATCCTTGAAGCCTTAAGAGATCAGAGCTTTTGCGTCGCTTTGATTCGCCCGCCCATGGTCTATGGACCCGGCTGTAAGGGGAATTTCCAATCGATCCGCCGCTTGGCGTGCAAGCTGCCGGTTTTTCCGAGCGTCAAAAACCGCAGAAGCATGATCTATATCGAAAACCTCTGCGAATTTTTGCGTCTCTGTGTGGATCTCAGATTGGATGGGGTCTATTTTCCTCAAAACAGCGAATATATGAATACGACGGATCTGGCCCGCTGGATCGCTGCAGCCAACGGCAAAAAGCTGCGCTGCAGCCGTCTTCTTGGCCTGTGCGTCCGGTGCTTGATGCCGTTTTCCTCCACGGTACAAAAGGCCTTTGGCACACTGATCTACCAGGATCTTGAAGTGCTGGGATATCAGTATTGCCTGAAAGAGAACGAAGCTTCCGTGCGGATGAGCTCAACAATTGCAGGAACGGCGGTGCGGAAAGGAACGCATCTATGAAACATGAAAAGCGGGACGTCTTGTTTTTGTGCCAGTTTTTCTATCCTGAGCACGTTTCCTCTGCCACGCTTCCCTTTGACACCGCTCAAATGCTTCGAGAAGCAGGCTTCACGGTGGACGCGCTCGTAGGATATCCGAAGGAGTATTACAAAGGAGATGCAATTCCGCTGCGGCAGTGCGCGAAGGGCGTCGGAATCCGCCGCCTGCGCTATTTGCAGCTCAGTCGCGGCAGCAGAGGCGGAAGGCTTCTCAATTTTTTTTCTTTCACAGCGTCCGTTCTGCTTCATCTTCGCACTTTGAAGCGATACAGAAGCGTGATCGTCTATTCCAACCCGCCGATTCTGCCAATTGCAGCGATCCTTGCGAGAAAGCTCTGGAAAACGAAAATCGTGTTTGTTGCCTATGACGTCTATCCGGAGATTGCCTATGCCTCCGGAAGCATTCGCCCCGGGAGCTTGATCGATCGCTGTATGAAGTTCATCAATCGCAGGCTGTATCGGAGTTCCGACCGGGTCGTGGCGCTTACAGACGAAATGCGCGCGTTTTTGTGCAGCGCGCGAGCGGGTCTGACTGCAGAGCGGGTTGCAGTCATTCCAAACTGGGCACATGAAAAGACGACGCTTCCCGACGCTCAAACCAGAAAGACGTTTGGTTTTGCGTCGGATCAGTTTGTCATAGCGTATTTCGGCAACATGGGAATTTGTCAGGATATGCAAACCATTCTGGACGCGGCGATCGCCCTGAACGGAGATGAACGCTTCAGTTTTCTTTTCGTGGGACACGGCAACAAAACGGAGCGTTTGCGTGAAGAGGCTGCGCGTCTGCAGCTTCGCCAGGTCAAAATCTACGATTTTCTGGAAGCAACGGCTTTTGAAAAGGCTGTTGCTTCAGCGGATTGCTTTGTGCTCAGCCTTGAAAAGGGCTTAAAGGGAACCTGCGCTCCCAGCAAATATTACAGTTATTTGCAGGGCGGCCGCCCAATAGCGGCGGTTGTGGAACGGGATTCGTATTTGGCGAAGGAGATCACGGAGGAACGGATCGGTGCTTTTGTGGAAAACGGCGATTCCAAAGCGCTTTGCCGTTTTCTGCGTGAGCTTGCTGCTGACCCGGTAGCCTGCGCTGAAATGGGAGAAAACGCGAGACGTCTGTATGAAAGAAGCTATACGCTTCGCGTTGCTGGTGCTGCGTATCAAACGATGATGCATGAGATTTTGAATCAATGAAGGTTTTAATGATCAATTCTGTCTGCGGGATCCGCAGCACGGGGAGAATCTGTACGGATCTTGCTTTGGCCCTGGAAGAGATGGGCCATGAAGTCCGGATCGCCTATGGAAGAGAGCAGGTTCCCGATCCATACAGCCGTTTTGCGGTTCGAATCGGAAGCGAGCGCGGCGTGAAACTCCACGGGCTCAAGGCCCGCGTATTTGACGCCTCCGGCTTCGGCAGCCGGTTTGCCACCGCCCGGTTTCTCGACTGGGTACGCGAATATGATCCGGACGTCATCCATCTGCATAACGTTCACGGCTATTATCTGCACGTCGGTCTGCTCTTTGACTATCTGCGTACCTGCGGCAAGCGTATTCTGTGGACGCTGCACGACTGCTGGGCCTTTACCGGCCACGCGGCCTACTGCGAGCAGGCAAACTGCGAAAAATGGAAGACCGGCTGCTCACATTGCCCCAAGGACTGGGACTACCCCAAGAGTCTCTCCGATCACGCCCGCCGGAATTATGCCCGGAAGAAGGCCCTTTTTACCGGGATCCCGAATCTGGAGCTGGTCACGCCCTCGCAGTGGCTGGCCGACCTGTGCGCGGAGTCGTTTTTGAAGGAATATCCCGTCACCGTCATCCACAATGGGATCAACACCGATATTTTCCGCCCGAGCGACGGGACGGCGCTTCGCGCAAGCCTCGGACTGACGGGCAAGCGCGTGATCCTCGGTGTTGCCGCTCTCTGGGAAAAACGAAAGGGGCTCGATGACTTCGTCGCCCTTTCCGGCATGCTCTCCGACCGGGAACGCATCGTCCTGGTCGGTCTGTCTGAGCGGCAGATGCAGGGGCTTCCGCCCGCCATTCTCGGTCTGCCCCGCACGAATTCCGCACAGGAGCTTGCCGCTCTGTATGCGATGGCGGACGTCTACGCCAATCCAACCTATGAGGACAACTATCCCACCACGAATCTGGAAGCGATCGCCTGCGGTACGCCGGTCGTCACCTATGCCACCGGCGGCAGCCCGGAAAGCGCCGTGCTCTATGGCGCGTCCGTGCCGAAGGGCGATCTGAACGCCCTGCTGGATGCCCTGCGCCGTTCCTACGAGCCGTTGGAGGGGGCGAAGCCTTCCTGCCTGGACGCCGCCTCGGCACTTCAAGCCTATCTGTTGCTCTATTAATTCCGGGAGATCCTAACGCATGAATACACGCCGTCTTGACAGAGCCTCTGTCGGTCTGATTTCCATCAGCCTGATTTTCATACTGACGATCGTGCTGCTGATTCTGATGCCGACCGAGATCGAAGAAGAATTTGCGGACACCTGGCTTGCCTGCACCTTTTCGCTGGCAATCTCCCTGATGGTTCTTCTGCACTTTTATATGAAGTACCACATGGATTTTTTCAGTCCGGTCGTCTTCGTGTCCCTGATCTATCTGGTCATGTTCTTTGTTACGCCGATCTATGACATTTTGATCGGTGAGACGGAATGCTTCGGCGTCACGGATCTCTTTCTGTACGGCAGGGAAAGCACTCTGATCGCTCTGGCCGGTTTTATCTCCTTCTGCCTGACCTTCCAGTATCGTCACTCCCGCTTGCTGAAAAAGCTCCCGCCGATCAAGAAGCTCAAGCTCTCGGATGCGGATCGGGAAATTCTGACCCAGCGGATTCTGATTGCCTGGGCGGTCGTTGCTGTTCTCGCGATTGGCCTCACTGCATTCACGACCGGCTTCAGTATCACCTATATTCTTTCCTTCGGCCTGTTTGGTTCCGCAGGCAGCGGTCCGAACTCTTCGACTCCCCTCGGTTTTGTCATACAATTCACGCGCTGCATCGTGACGATCGCCGTTCTGTTCTACTTCTATTCCAAGAATGCCCCGCTCAAATACGTGGTCCTCATTTTGACCGCTCTGATTGAGGTCTCCAACGGGTTCCGGTATATGATCGTCATTCTGCTGGTCGCCATGTTCTACGTCAATTATCTGATTTCGGGGAAAAAGCTGAAGCTCGCGCATGCAACCATCGGGCTTGTCGCACTGGTTATGATCATAGGAGTGGTCGGGTATACGAGAGATTCCGTCCGAAGCGGCGGAGGCGCTGACACCTCCGGCTTTACGCTCCAGTTTGTCATTGATGCCATTCTCAATAATTTCAGAATTTACAAGTCCTATTATGCGGTGATCAAGGTCGTTCCACGGATCCTTCCGTATATATACTTTGATCAGATCGTTGTCTACACCCTCATCATGGCGATTCCCCGTGCCATCTGGCCGGGCAAGCCCGAAAATCCCGGCACCCTTCCGCAGCTTTACGGTCTGAACTACAACGCCGTGAGAGGCGGCTTTGCCTATCCCTGCCTTGGAGAATTCTATTACGGCTTCGGTATCTTCGGCGTCGTCTTTTTCATGGCGGTCTTCGGAGCGTGGCTCGCGCGGCTCTCCGCCACCTACAGGTTTCGGAGCCGCTGCGTTGCCGACCTCGCTTATTACGCGGTCATTCTCGGTTCCATGCTCCAGTTGCTGATCCGAGGCTATACGCCAAGTAATTTCTACCTTGTGGTCACTCTGTCCATTCCGTTCTGGCTGACTGCCAAATACTTCAAAAAGCATGCGGAGGTACTAACCGAGAAATGAGCGATTATCAGATCATCGTTTCGCACCCTGCGCAGCAGCACTCCTATCATCTGGCTGCCGGCGTCAAGAAGCAGGGTATGCTGCTTCGGTATCTCACGGCGATCTATGATAAAACTGGGAGCGTCGGCATGTCTGCGGCGCGGCTCCTGGTCCGCGGCAGAGACAGCTCCAAGCTCTCCAACCGCCGCTGTCCGGAGCTGGACGACGGGGAAGTGGAGCTATATTACACCCTGCCCTCGCTTGCCGTCATCATTCTCTCCCGCTCGCTCAAAACAAAGCCCTTGTCCTACCGACTGGATCGCTGGATTGCCAACAGATTCGGCAGGAAGGTCGCCAAACGGGCGATCCGTCTGCATGCGGACGCGGTGATCTGCTTTCTCAATAATGCAGAGTCCTGTTTTAAATATTTACAGCGGCATGCTCCGCAGATCACCCGCGTCATCGACGCATCGAGCGCGACGGTGCGCTATATGGCGCGGCTCTATGAATCGGATATGGAGCTGACCGGGAATCCCGGACTTCGCCGCGAGGTTCCGAGCTTTTTTGAACCGGCGACCCTGCAAAAGGAGCAGAGGGAGTTGGATCTCACAGACGTTTTTTTAGCGCCGTCCCGCTTTGCCGCCGAGAGTCTTGCCTTCTGCGGCGTCCGTCGGGAGATCATTCGACTCCTGCCCTTTGGGTCAAACCTCCCGCTTTGTGATAAACCGCGCGGAGTGCCGGATTCCATCCGTTTCATCTACGTTGGTCAGATCAGCTATCGAAAAGGCGTCCATCATCTGCTCCGCCTGTTCCGGGAGCTTCTCTGGGCTGAGCTGGACCTGGTCGGCCAGACCTTCAGCCAGGATCTTCCGAACGATTACAGGGACTGTCCCAACATCCACTTCCACGGCCATCTGCCGCGCGAGCGGGTGCAGGAGCTTCTGGATCAGTCGCAGGTCATGGTTTTCAACTCTCTTTCCGACAGCTTTTCGCTCTCCTGCCTGGAGGCGATGTCCCGCGGTCTGCCTGTGATCGCCTCGACGCAGGCAGGTATATGCGACCTGATCCGGGAAGGGGAGAACGGCTTCACCTTCGCGCCGGCCGACTCAGATGCTCTGCGGCGTCACGTCTGTTATTTCCGGGACCATCCCGAGGAGTATCCGCGGTTCAGCGCTGCTGCGATGGAGACGGCCTCCTGCTATACCTGGTCGGCTTATGAGGATCGTTTGGCTGTCATTCTTGCGGAGCTCAGGGATCAGAAGCATATTCAGAATCGAGGATAATGATGGGCCGAATCGGCAAAAACTACGTTTACAATCTTGCATATCAGATCATCGTCCTCCTTGCGCCGATCGTGACTGCTCCTTACCTCGCCAGAGTGGTCGGCGCGGAGAGGCTTGGCATCTACAGCTTTGTCAGCTCCTCCGGGAACATCATCATTACGCTGTCTCTGCTCGGGATCTATTCTTACGGCTGCCGCCAGACCGCCTATGTGCGCGATCAGAAGCAGCTCTTGACGCAGACCTTCTGGGAGATCATGGCGGCCCGACTCCTGCTGACGGTTCTCGGCACCGCGATCTATGCGGTCTTCATCCTTCTGAACCGGGATACCGCGCGGTTCCTGCTGCTCTATTATCCGTATCTGCTTGCAAACTTCCTGGACTGCAGCTGGGTCTACGTCGGGCTGGAGGATATGCTTCCGGCAGTGATAAAGAATATCCTGGTCAAGCTGCTGACCGTGGCTGGGATATTTCTCCTGGTCAAAGGACCGGGCGATCTCTGGATCTATATTCTGCTGATCGCAGGCGCAACCCTGCTCGGGAACGCGCTGGTCTATTTCCAGCTTCCCAAATACATCGGCTTTTCCCGCCCGGAGCTTCATAGCTTTCCCGTCCATATTCGCGGCTCTCTGCGGCTCTTTTTCCCGCAGGCCGCCTATATGTTTTATCTGCAGGTCGATAAGGTCATGCTCAAATGGCTGACCGGCACCACGGCTCAGGTCTCCTATTACGATCAGGCAGAAAAAATCATCATGATCCCGTTGACGGCTGTCACCGTCATCAGCACGGTCATGATGCCCCGGATCGCAAACGAATTCCAGAAGGGAAACCGCGACGAGATCGAACGCCTTCTCCTCCGGGCAGGACGATTTGCCCTCTTTCTGGCCTGCCCGATGATGGTAGGCCTCTTCGTCGTTGCCCGTCAGTTTGTCCCGTGGTATCTCGGCCCCGCCTTTCTTCCTACGGCGACCGCAATGATGGTGCTCAGTCCGATCGTGGTGCTGAATTCCATGACCGGCATTTCCGGCAGCCAGTATTTCACGGCGACGGATCAGATCTCCGTCCTGTTCAAGGCCTATGGCGCGGCTGCTCTGATCAACGTCGTCGTCAATGCGCTGCTGATCCCGCGCTTCGGCTATCTCGGCGCTGCGATTGCGACCGTGCTGTCCGCTGCGATTTCCGCCGTGGTACAGTATCGAACGCTTTCCCGGCAGATCCGGCTGCGGCCTCTTGGAATCGATCTGCTTCGCAAGCTATCCGCTTCCGTCGAATTCGGCTGGATCCTTTGGGCGGTCAGCCGCACCTGGCCGGCAAGTATCCGCACGACCGCTGTGCAGATCGGCATTGGGATCCTGCTCTGGATCGTGATGATGCTTCTGCTGCGGGATCCGACTCTGCGGATCGCCATCCGGACCCTCCGGGAGATTCATATTCGCAGAAAGCGAAGCTGAGCGTCGGAGTTCAGGTTCGGTGGTTTCATATTACAAATGGAGGGTTCAGTCTTGAAGCAGCTTTCTACCCAGGAGCTCCGCGCCGAGCAGTTGATGATTCTCGACACGATAGACGCCTTTTGCCGGGAACACAATTTGCGCTATTTTCTCCATGCCGGGACGCTGATCGGAGCGGTTCGCCATCATGGCTATATCCCCTGGGATGATGATATCGATCTCGGAATGCCTCGCGCGGATTTTGACCGCTTCCTGGCTGAGTTTCCGCAAACCGGCCCCTTCCGGGTCGTACACGCCGGCAACACGCCCGGCTACTATCTGGCTTCTGCAAAGGTTATCTCCGAACGGACGGTATTGATCGAACAGGTTGTGGATCCGATTCCTCTTGGTGTCTTTGTCGATCTGTTTCCGCTGGACGCAATCCCGGATTCCGAGGCCGGTCTCAACCGGCTGAATCTCAGCCTGATCGTACCCCGGAATCTGCTGCTGCTCAAGAATACGCTTCGCAGCAGTTCCCGGTCTGCGTTGAAGAACGCGGTGCTCCGGGCGTCTCAGCTCCTGCTCCGTCCGATCCCGACGCAATTTCTGCTCCGCCGGATTGATCGCCGCTCCCGCTCCTGCAACGGCAAGCCGCACTGCAGCCGATTGGCGTGTATCTGCGCTTTTACCTATGGCAAACGGGAGGTGTTCCCCGGTACCGACTATAAAGAAGCGGCTGAATTGCCCTTTGAGGGCAAGCTTTATTCCGCCCCGATCGGGTATCACAGCGTTTTGTCGCGTATGTACGGAGACTATATGCAGCTTCCGCCCGCGGAAAAACAGGTGACGCACCATGATTTCACCGCCTATTGGAGAAAGGATCAAACAAAATGAACATTGCAATCATCATCGCAGCCGGTTCCGGCTCCAGAATGCGGCAGGATATTCCGAAGCAGTTTATCCACGTCTATGACAAGCCCGTCCTGTTCTACACCATGGAGGGCTTTCAGAAGCATCCTCTGATCGACGCGATTGAGGTCGTCTGTCTCAGCGGCTGGGAGAACATGGTCTGGGCCTATGCCAAGCAGTTCAACGTCACGAAGCTGCAATGGGTCGTTCCCGGCGGCAGCACCTGTCAGGAGTCCATCCGCAACGGCGTTTACCATCTGGAAGGGATCGCCGCCCCGGAAGACACCGTTGTGATCCACGACGGCATCCGTCCCCTGATTGACGAATCCGTTCTCACAGACGTGATCGAAAAATGCAGGCTGCACGGAAACGCCGTCACCTCTCTGCCCTATAATGAGCAGATCTTTATCGTGGACGATGAATACTCCACCGTCCGCTACATTCCCCGCGAGACCCTGCGCCGCGTCTCCACCCCCCAGGCTTATCGCTTTGATCTGCTGGACGAAAAGTATCACGAGGCCTTTGAAAAGGAGATCGGCATCTACGGCTCGTCCTATACCAACACGATGATGGTCGAGCTCGGCGTTCGGCTGTACTTTGCCGCCGGCTCCGACAGGAACATCAAGCTGACCACGCCTGCCGACCTGGAGCTGTTCAAGGCCTATCTGGACTCCGACAGGTCCAACTGGCTGAAATAAAGGGAATGAATATGAAGCTCTACGATCATCCGCTCTACCGTGCGGACGTTTCCGCCGTTGCCGCGCTTCCGCTTCCGTGGGAGACGCTGCGGGATCGCAGCCTTCTGATCAGCGGTGCAACCGGCCTGATCGGACGGCTTCTGACGGACGTCCTTTTGTTGAAGAACCGAGAAGGTCTCGGATGCGTCCTCTATTGCCTGACCCGCGATCCGGATTCTGCCGCGGCGCTGTTTCCGGCCGATGCGGCCGAATACGGCCTTCGTCTGCTCGCGTGTGACGTGAATCGGCCTCTTGCGCTGCCGTCCACGCTCCGCGCAGACTACGTACTGCATCTTGCATCGAATACCCATCCCCGCCAGTACGCGACTCTGCCGGTTTCGACGATCACGACCAATCTGCTTGGTGCGATGCGTCTTCTGGACTATGCAAGGAACGTTTCCGCGAAACGGTTTCTGTTTGCCTCCTCGAACGAGATCTACGGCGAGAACCGCAGCGACCGGGACTTGTTTGCCGAGGACGATTGCGGCTATCTTGACTGCAACACCCTGCGTGCCGGTTATGCGGAAAGCAAACGCTGCACCGAAGCCCTCTGCCAGGCCTACCGTTCCGAATACGGGCTTGGGGTCGTGATTGCCCGACTGACCCGTTCTTTCGGACCGACGATTCGGATGGACGACAGCAAGGCGGCCAGCCAATTTCTGAAAAAGGCCCTGGCAGGGGAGGACGTCGTGCTGAAATCCGAGGGGACCCAGTATTATTCCTACACCTACGCGCCCGACGCGGTTTCCGGCCTGCTCACCGTTCTGCTGCTCGGCGTTGACGGAGAGGCCTACAATGTGGCTGACGCCTCCTGCGACGTTCGCCTGCGCAGCCTCGCGCAGATGTTTGCCGATGCAGCCGGAACAAAGCTCCGCTTTGAGCTTCCCGACACGGTCGAGGCCGCAGGCTTCAGCCGCGCAACCAAGGCGAGACTGGACGGGGCGAAGCTCCGAAGCTTAGGCTGGCGCCCCATGTACGGCCTCGAAGCGGCGGTGCAGAGGACCTGCCGCATCCTCAAAGACTGTGATTAACGCCGTTATTCGGGTCGTTTACCGCCTGTATCTGTTCTGCGTGCAGATCGGACCGCTCTGGCTCCTGATCCTTGCCGCGTTCGGATCATCGCTCGGTCTCCTGCTTCGGCGGCGGGTCGGGCGCGGACTGGTCTCGCAGCGCAGAGCTCTTTGCCAATGGATGCTCTGGTTTTACCTTGCGTTTATCCTGATCCAAACCGTCTTCTCCCGGCGCGTCCTCTTTGGTGCGGACGCTCCGCTTGCGGAGCGGATCGATCTGCGGGTCTTTTCCTCATGGGGGGATAAGCTCACCTATAATATCGACACGCGCATGGAATTTGCGCTGAATCTTCTGCTCCTTCTTCCGGTCGGACGACTCTGGCGTCCGTCCTTGCAGAAGCCGTTTTGGATGCTGTTCGTCTTTGGTACGCTGCTTTCGCTTGGGATCGAGTCGTCCCAGCTCCTTCTGCGCATCGGGTATTTTGAGATCGCGGATTTCGTGGAAAACGTGATCGGTCTTTGTATCGGCTTCGGTCTGTATCTGCTCCGGGAGCGACGCCTCTGCCGGAAACACGCATAAGAAAGCTGCCCCGCACGGTTCTTTGATTCCGTGCGGGACAGCTTTCTTTGCTACAGGCCCAGCTCATCGAGCTGGGCGTGGACTGCATCCACGTTTTTCTGAGAGGCAGTGAACAAGCTGTTGACGACGTTGAGCTTGAACTGCTTGTTTTTGGTCTTGACCAGACGGGCGATCCACGCGTAGGGGAGGAGCCAGGGCCTTCCGCGAAGATAGCGGTAGCGCTCAAGAGAGGACAGGTGACGATAGGAGGGGAAAAGCAGGGTGCGGCCCACCTTAAGCTTTGAGCGGGTCAGAGACTTATCCGCCCCGCGCTGGACGCGCTCAAGCTCGTTAACCTTGCTGGAGGAGTTTTCCAGACCGAAAACACCGTAGTCGAATATGTTTGCCGTGACCGTCTCATAGAGCTCCTGCCGCAGCGGGGGCTTGACCAGGGGAGCGGACACACCGAACCAGGTCTCGCAAAGAGACAGGCAGCTCTGCGTGAAGCGCAGAAGGCCGATTCGCTCCGCATCCGTGCGGATACGCCCCCAGTCGAACCGATCAGGGAAGCGGTGCATCAGCATTGCCAGATCGTAAAACTGCCGGAACCCGACGCCTCTTCCGCGAAAATGTTTGGAGATGTGGACGATCAGATAGAGAAAGCTGAAGTTCGGGTCCAGCAGACGCTCACAGGTTCCTTCCCGGCCCGAAGAGTGTTCCCACAGTTCTTCAAAGTAGGCGACACGGGCCTCGTTCTCATCCTCATTCGGACGAAGCAGATACTGCTGTAATTCGTAGAGGATGCCATGATCGGAATACTTCCACTCGTCGGCGGACCACTGCTTGACGACGAAACCGATTTCACACAGGGCGCTGCGAATTGCCTCGCGATCCTCCGCACGGATGATCACGTCGAGATCGGACATCGTTCGAAGCAGCGGCTCCGGGTAGGCCTCCGCGATGGTCAGCCCCTTGAAGGGGAGATAGGGCAGACCAAGTGAATCGACCGCCTGGGAGAACCGGCGATAGGAGGCGACGCGGTTCATGGAATTCTGAACGGTTGAGCCGAAGACCTGAAGAAACTGGGGATAGACTGCTGCTCCTTCGGCAGATGCAAGCATCTGGTTCTGCACCTGGGCGTAGACGATGCCGGTCAGCTTGTGATGCTGAGCTATTTGCAGGAGCTCATTCCAGTCCACGTGATCCGGAACGGCAGTCTCGGTCTGGTGAAGATAATCCCGCAGGATTTGTAAGAAGAAGGAATGGGTTGGCGTCACGGACAAACACCTCGTTTCTGCCTGTAATTCTATCATATTTTTTCAATTATTCAACCTTTTTTCTCAGCGTGAGTGTGGACATTTCAGGAAGAATCTGATATAATGACAAAAATACCAAATTACAGGAGGCATTTCATGGAAAAGCGTGTTTTGGAAGGAATCCAGCCCGAACGGGCGATGTATTATTTTGAAGAGCTCTGCGCCATCCCGCACGGCTCCACCAACACGAAGCAGGTCAGCGACTGGCTGGTCAGCTTCGCCAAGGACCACGGCCTGCGGTATTATCAGGACGAGGCCAACAACGTCGTCATTTACAAGGACGGCTCCGTCGGTTACGAGCATCATCCCTCCGTTATTCTCCAGGGCCACATGGATATGGTCGCTGAAAAGACCAAGGACAGTCCCATTGATTTCACGAAGGACGGTCTTGATCTCCGCACCGACGGCGAAAACATCTGGGCCAACGGCACCACCTTGGGCGGCGACGACGGCATTGCCGTGGCATACGCCCTGGCGATCCTTGAATCCGACTCGATCCCCCACCCGCCGCTGGAGTGTGTGTTCACCGTGGATGAGGAGATCGGTATGCTCGGCGCTGCCGCGCTTGACACCTCCGTGCTTCAGAGCAAGATCCTGATCAACTGCGACTCTGAGGACGAGGGCATTCTGACCGTGAGCTGCGCCGGCGGCGCGACCTCCGGTCTGCACCTGCCGGTCAAGTCCGACAAGGCCGAGGGCAAGGGAATTCATATCTACGTGGACGGCCTTCAGGGCGGTCACAGCGGCGCGGAGATCAACAAGGGCCGCGCAAACTCCAATAAGGTGATGGGTGAGCTTCTGCAGCGCCTGCTCCGCACCCTGCCTTACCGCCTTGTATACGTCCGCGGCGGCCAGAAGGACAACGCGATTCCGCGTTATACGATGGCAAAGGTCATTGTGGCCGAGAACCGTCTGGACGACGCCCTGGCTGCGATCAAGAAGATCGGCGACGAGCTGCTTGGGACCCTGCCTGCGCAGGAAACCGGCGCGAAGATCTCCTGTGAAAGCTGCGTTTGCCGCGGTCACGCAATGACCATCGCCTCCACACGCGCTGCGATCGGTCTGCTGACGGACGTTCCCAACGGCGTCCAGGCCATGAGCAAGGATATCGAAGGCCTGGTTCAGACCTCTCTGAATCTCGGCATTCTCAAGACCGAGGGCGGCGAGGTCAGCATGACCTTCTCCGTCCGCAGCTCCGTCAATACCGAGAAGCTCGCCCTGATCGAGACCCTGAAGCAGACCGGCGAGAAGTACGGCGCCTCCTACACCGAGAGCGGCGCTTACCCCGCCTGGGAGTACCAGAAGGAATCCCACCTGCGCGACGTCATGGTCCGCACCTTCGAACGCATGTACGGACGCGAGCCGGTCGTGGAGGCCATTCACGCCGGTCTGGAGTGCGGCCTTTTCTCCGACAAGATCAAGGGTCTGGACTGCGTTTCCTTCGGCCCCAATATGAAGGATATCCACACCACACGCGAGCAGTTGAACGTGGCTTCCGCCGCACGCACCTGGGACTATCTTCTGGCTGTCCTCGAGCAGCTGTAAGCCCGTTTGTCCCATTCTGATACCGACATGAACCGATCCCGCTATATAGGAGATCGTCGGTTCTACCGTCTGGCACTGGCCGTCGCCGTGCCGATCATGATTCAGAACGGCATTACGAATTTCGTGAGCATGCTCGACAACATCATGGTCGGCCGGCTCGGCACGGTCGAGATGACCGGCGTTTCCATCGGCAACAGCCTGATTTTCGTTTTCAACCTTGCCGTTTTCGGAGCCGTCTCCGGCGCCGGTATCTTCGGTGCACAGTTTTTCGGCAAGGGCGATACGGACGGCGTCCGCTATGCCTTCCGGTACAAGGTTTTGGAGGGAATTCTTCTGCTTGCCTTGGGCTGCGGTATTTTCCTCGGCTTCGGCAGACCGCTGATCCGGCTGTTTTTGCAGGGCGAGGGCGACGTGACCGACATCGAGGGCAGCTTGCACTTCGGCTGGCGGTACGTGAAGATCATGCTCATCGGTTTGCCGGCCTTCGTGCTGGTTCAATGCTATGCCGGTTCCCTGCGTGAGACAGGCCATACCGTCCTGCCGATGGCTGCGGGACTTGCTTCCGTTGGCGTCAATTTCGTCTTTAACTGGCTGCTGATCTTCGGCAAGCTCGGCTTCCCGCGTCTGGGCTCTGACGGCGCTGCGATTGCGACTGTTCTCTCCCGCTTCGTGGAGGCCGGCATCGTGATGATCGCCACCCACCGCCGAGCGGACCGATATCCCTTCATCCGCGGCGCGTGGCGGAGCCTGCGCATCCCCCGCAAGCTGGCAGGGGAGATCACGAAGAAGGGCATGCCTCTGATCTTCAATGAGACTCTCTGGGCCCTGGGCCAGACCCTTCTGGTGCAGAGCTATTCCATTCGCGGCTATGAAGTCGTCTCCGCCACGAACATTGCCTTTACCCTCGGAAACGTGTTCAGCGTCTCCTTCATGGCAATGGGCAATGCAATCGGCATTCTGGTCGGACAGCAGCTCGGCGCGGGCGAGATCGAGCGTGCGAAGGAGACGGACAGCAGGCTGATCGCCTTCTCGCTTGCCATCAGCGCCGTCTTCGGCTGCATGATGGCTGCTGCAAGCCGTTTCTTTCCGAATATCTACAACACCGAACCCGGCGTTCGCACTCTGGCGTCCAGCTTTATTCTGATCAATGCCTGTCTGATGCCGGTACATGCTTATTCCAACGCCGCCTATTTTACCCTCCGCTCCGGCGGAAAGACCTACGTGACCTTCCTCTTTGACAGTTTCTTTTCGTGCGTCGTGGTCGCGCCGACGGCCTACTGTCTTTCCAGGTTCACAAGTCTTCCCATCGTGCCGCTGTTCCTCTGCTGTCAGGGCGTGGAGCTGGTGAAGTGCCTCATCGGCTATTTCATGATCCGCAGCGGAGTCTGGATCCAAAATATCGTAAAGGATAATTAAACCATGACAAACCGTGACACCGCCTATTACCGCAGCCACAACCTGCTTCGCGTCTTCCTGAGCTATTTCAAGCCCCACAAGAAGCTCTTTGCCGTGGATCTGTCCTGCGCGATTCTGGTCGCTGCCATCGACCTTGCCTTTCCGCTGGTCACGCGCCACGCTCTGTATAAGCTCCTTCCGAACGCGAGTTACCGCCCTTTCTTCCTGTTGATGGGCGTCATGCTCCTGTGCTATCTTCTGCGTTCGTTTTTGCAGTTCGTGATCGCCTATTGGGGACACACCTTCGGCATTCGCGTGGAGGCCGATATCCGCGAGGACCTGTTCTCGCACATGCAGTACTTGAGCTTTGAATACTACGATCGCAACCGTACCGGCCAGATGATGAGCCGCCTGACCTCCGACCTGTTTGAAATCACGGAGCTGGCCCACCACGGCCCGGAGGATCTGGTGACCTCCATCCTGACGGTCATCGGCGCAATGATCATTATGTTCACGGTCCAGTGGAAGCTGGCCCTCGTCGTTGCAATGACCTTTCCGATCTGCCTTTCCGTGGTGATCCTGCGCCGGCGCAGAATGGGCCGCGCCTCCAAGATGGTCAAGCAGCGCACCGCAGCCATCAACGCCGACATCGAATCGTCCCTCTCCGGCTTCCGTACCTCCAAGGCATTTACGAACGAGGATATGGAGCTGCACAAGTTCGAGGTCTCCAACGACCGGTTCAAGATCTCCAAGCGCGAGTTCCACCGGGAGATGGGCATTTTCCACGCCACGATGGAATTCTTCACGTCTATCCTGCACGTGACCGTGATCGCCGTGGGCGGATGGCTCATCATGCGCGGACAGATGGACTACCGTGATATCATCACCTTCTCGCTCTATATCGCCTCCTTCGTCACGCCCATCCGCAAGATGGCGACCCTTTCCGAGACGCTGGCAAACGGCTTCGCAGGTCTCAAGCGCTTTGTGGAGATCATGCGCACCGAGCCGGGAATTCAGGATAAGCCGGACGCCTGCCCGCTTGAGCGGGTTCGCGGGGAGATCCGCCTGGAACACGTGGATTTCTCCTATCAGACCGATCTGCCGGTCCTGCACGGCGTCAGCCTGAACATTCGGGCGGGGGAGACTGTAGCTGTGGTCGGTCCCTCCGGCGGCGGCAAGACCACCCTTTGCCAGCTTATTCCGCGCTTCTATGACGTGGACGGCGGCAGCATTACCGTGGACGGTCATGACGTCCGCGACGTCACGCAGCGCTCTCTGCGCGCCAACATCGGTATCGTCCAGCAGGACGTGTTCCTCTTTGCGAATACGATTCTGGAGAATATCCGCTACGGCAGACCGGACGCAACCATGGAGGAGGTCGTTGCCGCAGCCAAACAGGCCGAAATCTACGACGATATCATGCAGATGCCGGAGGGCTTCAACACCTACGTCGGCGAGCGAGGGACCCTGCTTTCCGGCGGTCAGAAGCAGCGCATTTCGATCGCCCGCATTTTCCTCAAAAATCCGCCGATTCTGATCTTGGACGAGGCGACCTCCGCTCTTGACAGTCTGACCGAGGCGAAGATCCAACGCGCCTTTGACAATCTTGCCAAGGGCCGCACGACTCTGATCATTGCCCACCGTCTCTCTACGATCCACGCGGCGGACCGCATCGTGGTGATTGCCGACGGCGAGATCCGCGAGGAAGGAACACAGAGCGAGCTGCTTGCAAAGGACGGGATCTTTGCCCGCCTCTACAAGACGCAAAACAGCGTCGCCCGGGCAGATTGATTTGACGATCCTTCTTTTTCGCCGTGAATTGTTCTTTTCACTCTTATCTGAAAGATGGTGTTTCGATTGTATCGTGAAAAAAGCAAATTGTTTTCTACGATCGCTGCCGCTCTGTTTCTGTTAGATTCTGTTTTCATTTTTCTGAAACTATTTCAATACAGCGCGATTACTCATTTCAGTTTTTCGTTAATGGATGAGAGCCTTTCCGACATCTTTCATATTCTTGCGATTTTGCTGTTTCTGTATTCTTTGGCTGAGGCTGCTTTCTGCCTGTATCGAATGAGCAAGAATACGTTTTATTGTCTCGGCATTTTCGGGTCGATACAAGTCTTGGCTGTCATTGTAATCGATTCATTCATAGATGATGGAGGGATCACACCCGATTTCTCCCTTTTAGGTGTTCTTTATCTTGTGATTGCTTTTGCCGCAGCTACGCTATGCTTTCTCGCAGGATGGATGCTGCAAAAATCTGCGCAGTACTCCAATCGTTACGCTCAAATCGAACACAAGAGACCTATCTATGATGCCGTTATTTTCTGCGATGTTTGCCAGAATGCAAACCGCCCATCCGCCAGATTCTGCGATTATTGCGGCAACCCACTGAATCGCCGGATGCGTTCGTCCAATTCGAAAACTGAGCAAATGTAAAAATTCACCTCGCTTCGATCATCCAAGAGCATGCTTGATACGGGAGTGCGATTTTTAATCGGCGAGCGGACGTCGGTGCGCTGGTCCGGCGGCCAGAGGTCTTGCCACCCTACGATGCGGGTCCAGTGCCCACAATGCCTATTTTCTATTGCCTATTAAGCTATTGCCTAATCTGGCTATTCAACTATTGCCTATTCGCTATTGATTTTCTGAATGAAAATTGGTATAATATACTAAGTGTATTAAATTATGACCTTTGGAGGAAACCATGCAGCAGGCCATTCATCATTTTCAGATCATGAGCCAGCCGGTCACGTGCAAGACTTTTGGGCACGGTCAGATCAACTATACGTTCCAGATCGGCACAGATTCCGGTAAGCAATATATTCTGCAGCGCATCAACACCCACGTCTTTAAGAAGCCCGTTCAGCTCATGGAGAACGTGATCGCTGTCACCGAACACATTCAGAAGAAGACGAGCGACGACAGCCATTCACTTCGTTTCGTGCCGGCTCTGGACGGAAAGTATTACTACCGCGACGAGCGCCGTCGTTTCTGGCGATGCTACGAATTCGTGGGCGGCTTCTGCCTGGAGGCCCCGGAATCTGACGCCGATTTCTACGAGAGCGCTCTGGCCTTCGGACGCTTCCAGGATCAGCTCTCCGACTTCCCCGCCGAGACCCTGCACGCGACGATTCCGAACTTCCACAACACGCCCGACCGTTACCGCAAGCTCCGCATTGCAATGGATGAGGACGCCTGTGACCGGCTTCAGTTCGTGCAGAAGGAGATCGACTTCATCATGGAGCGGGAGGAGGAGGCTGGAACCATCCAGCGGATGCTGGAATCCGGCGAGCTGCCCCTGCGCGTGACGCACAACGATACCAAGCTCAACAACGTCCTGCTCGATCCGAAGACCCGCAAGGCGCTCTGCGTCCTCGATCTTGACACCGTCATGCCCGGCTCCAGTCTCTTTGACTTCGGCGACTCCATCCGCTTCGGCGCGGCCACGGCCCCAGAGGATGTGCAGGAGCTCAGCCGGATGTCGCTGGATCTTCACCTCTTTGACGTCTACACCAAGGGCTTTCTCGACGGCTGTCACAGCCTGACCCGGAAGGAGATCGAACTGCTGCCGCTCGGCGCGAAGACCATCACGCTGGAGCTTGCGGTCCGCTTCCTGACGGACTACCTCGAAAGCGACCACTACTTCAAGACCCAGTATCCCGACCACAATCTCGTCCGCACCCGCGCCCAGCTCAAGCTCGTGGAAGACATGGAGAGCAAGTGGTACCGGATGCAGAAAATCGTGAAAAAATACATGGAGAATTAAATCATGGAATATCTTGGGATCCCCTTTGAGGTTCGCAATCGTCCGGAATTAGACCCCGGCTACATTCCCCTCGGCCCCTGGATGGCCGCCTACCTGCGCGGCGCGACCAAGCCCATTTCCATCGCGGTTGAGCGCGACAAGGGCAAGATCACGGTTCGCCATGCGGCGATCTACGGCACGCCGGAAATGGCCGAGGCCGACTATCGCTTCGTGGATCGTTACGTCAAATTCCTGCTCTGGTCCATCGGCGGCTTCCGCGTCTATATCCGCGGGGCAAGCGAGATCGCCAGGCGTTTGGCCGGGGAATACGTCTACTTCGAAAACGGAGAGGGCGAAAACGGCAAGCGCTGGTTCGACGTCCAGTTCATGTCCGACGTCTTTGAAAACGGCTTTGAGATCGTGGACTGCACCGATCACGACTTCCCCGAAGAAAACGACGCCTCCGTTTCTGTCGGCGGTCATCTGGAGGGCTGTCGCATCGGCTTTGACGCCGGCGGCTCAGACCGAAAGGTCTCCGCTGTGATCGACGGCAAGACCGTCTATTCCGAGGAGGTCGTATGGCATCCGAAGACCGTCTCTGATCCTCAGTACCACTTTGATGAGATCGTTGCAGCCTTCCGCACTGCGGCCTCCAAGATGCCCCGTGTGGACGGAATCGGCGTTTCCTCCGCCGGTGTCTTCATCGGCAACGCTCCGATGGTCAGCTCCCTGTTCATCAAGGTTCCCCGCGAGAAGGAGGTCCGAAAGCTCGTCCACACGATCTTTGACCGCGCTGCGGCGGAAATCGGGGACGGCAGCGTGCCCATCGTGGTCGCCAACGACGGCGACGTGACCGCTCTGGCCGGTGCGATGGGTCTGGGTGCGACCGCCGTGATGGGGATGGCTATGGGTACCAGCGAGGCTGTCGGCTACGTGGACCGCAAGGGCAACGTCCTGGGCTGGTTCAACGAGCTGGCATTTGCCCCGGTGGATCTGTCAGAGAACGCCATGATGGACGAATGGTCCTTTGACATCGGCGTCGGCTGCAAGTATTTTTCTCAGGACGCCGTAATCAAGCTGGCGCCCGCCGCCGGAATCGAGCTGGACGAGAGCCTGACCCCTGCGGAAAAGCTCAAGTTCGTCCAGGAGCTGATGGAGCGCGACGATCCCCGCGCCGTCCGGATTTTCCGGTCCATCGGCTGCTATCTGGCGCACACGATGCAGCTTTACAGCATGTTCTATGATGTGGAGCACATGATCGTCCTGGGCCGCGTTATGTCCGGCAAGGGCGGAGACTGCATCTTAGCTGAATGCAAGCGGATCATGGCTGAGGAATATCCCGAGCTTGCCTCGAAGATGCACGTCATGCTCCCGGATGAAAAGACCCGCCGCGTCGGTCAGTCCGTGGCCGCCGCGTCCCTGCCCTGATCCTATCACTCGGAGGCTTCTATGAATTATCGTAACGCTTACGTTTTCACCGAGGATTTCCGCTTCGAAAAGACCGGTTTTTCCGTTGTGGACGGCAAGTTTGCCGACGTCTGCATGGAAAAGGCCAACGCGATCGACCTCGAAGGGGCCTTTGTGATTCCCGGCCTGATCGACGTACACAATCACGGCAATTCCAGCAAGGACTTCTCTGACGGAAGCTACGCCGGAGACGTGACGATGGGCCGGTATCTTGCCAGCCGCGGCGTGACCTCCTTCGCGCCAGCCACGATGACCCTGCCCTACGAGACCATTGCCCGCGCCCTGGAGGCCGGCCTGCGTCTGCACAAGGATCCGCTGCCGAACTGCGCCCGTCTTTTGGGCGTCCAGATGGAGGGACCCTTCTTCTCCGAAAAGAAAAAGGGCGCGCAGAACGGGGACTATCTCCGCCTGCCTGATTTTGAAGCCTTCCGCAAGCTGTTTGAAGACAGCGAAGGCCTGATCCGGATTGTAGACCTCGCGCCTGAGCTCCCCGGCTCTGTGGATTTTGTTCGCCGGGCGAAGGAGCTTTGCACGGTTTCCATTGCGCACACGGATTCTGCCTATGAGGATGCAAAGGCAGCCATCGAGGCCGGTGTTACGCATCTGACCCATCTCTACAACGCCATGCCGCCCATCCATCACCGCAAGCCCGGCGTGATCGGCGCGGCCTCGGAGGCCGACACCGTCTACGCGGAGCTGATTTGTGACGGCATCCACGTCCATCCGTCTTCTGTCCGGATGGCCTTCAAGCTCTTCGGCGCTTCCCGAATGGTCCTGATTTCCGACGCGCTGCGCTGCTGCGGTATGCCGGAAGGGGAGTATGAGCTGGGAGGTCAGCGCGTCTGGCTCAAGGATCATATTGCCAAGCTGGCCGATGGCACGATCGCCGGCTCCGCTACCGATCTTTACGACTGCATGCTGAACGCGATCCGGTTCGGCATTTCCAAAGAGGATGCCGTTCGTGCCGCCACCTGGAATCCGGCCCATCAGATCGGCAAGCTGAATCTCGTTGGCTCCATCGCAAACGGAAAGCTGGCCGACTTCGTGATCTGCGACGACGCTCTCAATCGCAAGTCCGTCTATCTCGCCGGCTGTGAGGTGCAGGTCTGATTCTGCTTGAATGATATTCCCATGCGTATAGAAATCCCCGGCTCCGTTCGTTCGGAGCCGGGGAAACGCTTTTATCGGAGGAATGCGCCTGTTACAGGGCGGCCTCGATCTTCTGGTAGATCGCTTCGCTGAGCGCCATACCCTTTTCAAGCAGGGCTTTTCCGTCGGCACGGTAGTGGTTGGCCATAGCCTCGTCCTTGATCCCGCCCACGTTGATGAGCACGTTCAGCCACGCGCCTCGGATCGCAGCGCCCAGGGAGAGCGCAGAGACGCCGAGATCGCTCATGGCGTTGGCGTTGGTTTTGCCGACCAGAGTCTCGCAGAGCTCCAGAGCCTCCACGCAGAGCTCCATCATGTGATAGGGAGACTCGGTGCATTCGACCAGGGCTTCCTGCATCTTCTGGCTGCGGATGGCCTTTTCCTCGTCGGTGTTCTTGGGCAAAGCCATCGCGTCGCCGAACTTGTTGAAGACGGCGGTGTCATGGTCCATCGCAACCAGGAACTGCTCCTTGAGCGCGGAGGCGGCAGCGTTGGCGGATTCAGCAAGCTCCTGGTAGTCCACATACTTCTTCCGGCCCAGGGTCAGGGCGGAGACCATCGCAGAGAGGGCTGCCCCGAGGGCGCCTTCCAGAGCGGCCGTGGAGCCGCCGCCGGGGGCGGGAGCGTCAGAGCCGAGCAGGTTGGCAAAGGAGGAGACGGTCAGTTCGGAAAGTTCCATAACGTCCTCCTTATTCCATGTCCAGCAGGCTGTATTCCATGACCTGCTCGCGGCAGTTGAAGTTTTCGAGCTTGAGGTAGTATTCGGCGCAGTCGATCAGAGCCTTGGCCGGCGTGATGCCCACGAGCTCGGAGCCGATGATGCGAACGCCGTAGCGGTCAGCCAGAGCGCGAATCATCTCATAGGCGTAGAACAGGGGGGTGCCCTCGTAGTTGACCATGTTCATGGAGACCTGAGCGATGTTGCGGTCCTCGAGCATGATGCCCAGAGCCTTGCAGTACTGGAAGCCGCCGGAGGAGCCGCGGATGGCCTTGGCAATTGCCTTGGCGATCTCAAGATTGTCGGTGTCGAGGTTCACGTTAAAGGCGACCAGGGGCATTCTCGCGCCGATGGCGGTGATGCCGGCAGTCGGATGGATCTTGCGCTCGCCGTAGTCGGGAGCCCAATCCGGCTCCAGCAGCTTCTCAGGCATGCCTTCAAACTGACCCTTGCGGCACTTGGCCAGGTTGCGGCGCTCGGGCCGGGTCGCGGAATCCTCGTAGAGGAAGGAGGGAATCTTCAGCTCGTCCCAGATGCGCTGGGCAACGCGCTTGGACAGATCGATGCACTCCTGCAGGGTCACGTCCATCGTGGGGACGAAGGGGATGACGTCAGTCGCGCCCATGCGGGGATGCTGACCCACGTGCTTGTTCATGTCGATCAGCTCGGAGGCCTTCTTGCAGAGCTGGAAGGAAACCTCCTCGATGCCCTCGGGGGAGCCAACCATCGTGAACACGCAGCGGTTGTGGCTGCCGTCGGTCTGAACGTTCATCAGGGTCACGCCCGGGGCGGCCTTTGCCACGTCCACGAGCTGATTGAAGACGACGGGATCGACTTCCTTGCTGACGCTGAAATTGGGGATGCACTCAATGATTTTAGCCATGACAGATTTCTCCTTTTTTGATAACGGTTCCGGCCAGGTTCGAGCCCAGGCGGTAACATAAATAATTCAGATCGGGGGCTTTCCAGATCACGAGATCGGCCTGCTTGCCGACCTCTGCGCTGCCCACGCGCTCAGCCATGCCGATCGCGGCGGCGGCGTTCAGGGTCACGCCGGTCAAAACCTCCTCGGGGGTCATGCGATACTTCAGACAGCCCAGGTTCATCACAAGCTGCAAATTGAGACAGGGGCAGGAGCCGGGGTTGAAGTCCGAGGCAAGGGCAACGGGGACGCCCGCTTCGATCATCTTGCGGGCGGGGGCGTAGGTCGCGTTCAGATAGAAGGAAGTGGCAGGCAGACAGCAGGCGATGGTTCCACCCTTTGCCATGCTCTCGATTCCTTCGTCGGGGCAGACGATCAGATGCTCGGCGGAGATCGCGCCGATGCGCCCGGCCAACTGCGAGCCGCCGATCGGGTCGATCTCGTCCGCGTGGATCTTTGGAATCAGGCCGTAACGCTTGCCGGCCTCCAGGATCTCCTCGGCCTCTGCCGCCGTAAACACGCCGGTCTCGCAGAAGACGTCGCAGAACCGGGCCAGCTTTTCTTCGGCCACGGCGGGGATCATCTCGTCGCAGAGCAGGCGGATGAAGTCGTCACGACGCTCTTTGTAGGCGGGAGGAAGGGCATGCGCACCGAGGAAGGTGGGAACAAGGTCGATCGGGTGGCGCTCGTTCAGCGCCCGGATGGCGCGCAGCTGCTTCAGCTCCTCGTCGGTTTGCAGACCGTATCCGCTCTTAGCCTCGCAGGTCGTCGTGCCGAAGGAAAGCATTTCATCCAGAGCAGCGGCGGCTTTTTCGATCAGTGCTTCCTCCGTGGCCGCATGGGTGGCCTTCACGGTGGAGTGAATGCCGCCGCCGGCTGCCAGAATCTCCAGATAGGGAACGTTGCGGATCTTCATTGCCAGCTCGTTCTGCCGCCATCCGCCGAAGATCAGATGGGTGTGGGCGTCCACCAGACCGGGGGTGACAAGCTGACCGCCCGCGTCGATCACGCGGTCAGCGGTCGGAGCCTCACCGGTGCCGACGGCAGTGATCATGCCCTTTTCCGTCAGGACCCAGGCGTTTTCCAGCAGGACGATCTCCCCCTGGTCGGGGCCGCGCTTGGCGGCCCGACCCGTGGGCGTGGCAAGCTGACCGATGTTCCGGATCAGCGTCCGATTCATTTCACAGCCTCCATAGCCTTTTCGATCACTTCGTCCTCGGCCACGTAGGGAAGGGTGATGTGGTCCATGCCATTTGCGTTCTGGTTGTATTCGGCAGCCGTGGTCAGGGCGTTTTCGTTGCGGGCCCATGCGCGGCGGGCTACGCCGACCATGGTATCCCAGGGCATTGCCATCCGCAGGATGGTATCCACACGCTCAGAGCCGTCGAGCACCATGCCAAAGCCTCCGTTGATCGCACGGCCGATGCCGGTGCCGCCGCCGTTGTGCAGGGCGATATAGCTCATGCCTCTGGCCGCGTTGCCGGCGTAGCACTGGGTCGCCATCTCAGCCATGATGTTGGAGCCGTCCTTGATGTTGGAGGTCTCGCGGAACGGGGCGTCGGTGCCGCCGGTGTCGTGGTGGTCACGGCCCAGGATGACGGGGCCGATCTCGCCGTTGCGGACCATCTCGTTGAACTTGAGAGCGATGCTCATGCGGCCCATCGCGTCCTGATAGAGGATGCGGCACTGGGTACCGACCACGAGCTTGTTTTTCTTTGCGTCACGGACCCATACGTAGTTGTCGTAGTCCTGATAGCGGCGGTTGTGGGCCAGAATGTAATCTGCGGCGGCCTTGTCGGTCTTGTCCAGATCCTCGGGGTTGCGGCTCAGGCAGCACCAGCGGAACGGACCGTAGCCGAAGTCAAACAGGCAGGGACCGAGGATGTCTTCCACGTAGGACGGGAAGACGAAGCCGTCGAGGTCGTTTTCGCCGTTGCGGCAGACAGACTTGACGCCCGCATCATAAACGGCCTTGAGGAAGGAGTTGCCGTAGTCGAAGAAGTAGGTGCCCTGCTCGTGGAACTTGCAGATCATCTCGTAGTGGTGGCGAAGGGTCTTGTCCACCAGCTTGCGGAAGCCTTCGGGGTCCTTGTCCAGCATCTCGGTACGCTGGGCGAAGGTCAGACCCTGCGGGCAGTAACCGCCGTCGTAGGGCACGTGGCAGGAGGTCTGGTCGGACATCAGATCAACGTGGATCTTCTTCTCATAGAGGTATTCCAGCAGATCCACGATGTTGCCGTTGTAGGCGACCGCGCAGGGCGTTCCGGCGGTCTGATGCTCTCGGGCGATTCGGACGGCCTCCTCCAGGCTGGCGGTGCGGTGACTGACCCAGCCCTGGGTGTAGCGGGTGTCGATTCTGGAATCGTCCACCTCGGCAATGATGGCGGCAGCGCCGGCGATCTCCGCGGCCTTGCCCTGCGCGCCGCTCATGCCGCCCAGACCGGCGGAAATGAACAGACGGCCGGACAGATTCCCGTCGTTGGGAATGCCGAGCTTCAGACGACCCGCGTTGAGCAGGGTGTTGAAGGTGCCGTGTACGATGCCCTGCGGCCCGATATACATCCAGCCGCCGGCAGTCATCTGACCGTAGTTCGCAACGCCGAGCGCGGCGGCGCGGTTGAAGTTCTCCTGATCGTCAAAATTGCCGATCATCAGACCGTTCGAGATGATGACGCGGGGGGCCAGCTTATGGGAGTGGAACAGACCCAGAGGATGGCCGGACATCACAACGAGCGTCTGCTCGTCGGTCAGGGCCTGGAGGTATTTCTTGATCAGGCGGTACTGCATCCAGTTCTGGCAGACCTGACCGGTTTCGCCGTAGGTGACCAGCTCATAGGGATAGAGGGCAACGTCGAAATCCAGATTGTTGTCGATCATGACCTGGATCGCGCGGCCTTCGATGCACTTGCCTTCGTACTCGTCGATGGGCTTGCCGTAGAGCTTGCCCTGCGGACGGAAGCGGTAGCCGTAGATTCTGCCGTGGTCCTTGAGCTCCTGCGCAAATTCAATGGCCATCTGCGCGTGATGCTGCTTGGGGATATAGCGCAGGGCGTTCTTGATGGCAAGGGCCTTGTCGGCCTCGGTCAGCTTGGACTCTCTGCGGGGCGCCCGCCGATACTGCGGGTCAAAGGTGGGATACTCGGGCAGCTCGTCGTCAAGCCGAATGACGGTTGCCTGTTCCGGATCAAAAAGCATTGTCGTTCCTCCTATTTTCAAATCTTTATTCAAAATCAGGAAGCTGATTTTCCACGATCTCGTCGATCTCGGTGCCGCGGACCAGCGGCTCGATCTTCTCAATGTCCAGACGTAGCTCGCGGTCCTCGGGGCAGAAGGGGATCATCTCGCGGACCCTCGCGTAAACCTTGTCCAGAACCGGGGAAAGACCCTCGCCCCAGGGACCGACCATGCGGCGGATGTCGATGGCCTGGCAGGCAGTGAGCAGCTCATAGGCCAGGATGGAGCGGGTGTTTTCAAGGATCAGGCCGGATTTCCGCGCGGCCGTCGTGCCCATCGAGACGAAGTCCTCCTGGTTGGCGGAGGAGGGGATGGTGTCCACGCTGGCGGGATGGGCAAAGACCTTGTTCTCAGAGGCCATGGAGGCCGCCGTATACTGGACGATCATATAGCCGCTGTTCACGCCGCCTTTGGTGGTCAGGAAGGGGGTCAGACCGTTGGACAGGGCTGCGTTGACCATGCGCTCAATGCGGCGCTCGGACATGGAGCCGATCTCGGAGCAGGCGATTCCCAGGAAGTCAAAGGGCAGGGCCATCGGCTCGCCGTGGAAGTTGCCGCCGGAGATGACGGCCTCGTCCTCGGTAAAGAGCAGGGGGTTGTCGGTGACGGCGTTGAGCTCGATATCGACCTTCTCCTTCACGTAGGCCAGGGCGTCGCGGACCGCGCCGTGAACCTGGGGAATGCAGCGAAGGGCGTAGGCGTCCTGCACTCTTGCGCCCTGGGAGTTCTTCAGGATCTCGGAGTCCTCGGTGAGCATCCGCATGTTTTTCGCCACGCGGATCTGACCCTTCTGGCCGCGGACGGTATGCATCCGTTCCTGGAAAGCGTTGCGCTGACCGCCGAGCGCGGTAAAGGTCAGGGCGGCCACCACGTCGGCCAGTCGTGCTGCGCGGATGGTATCATAAAGATGGAGCGCGCCGACGCTCGTCATGGCGCAGGTGCCGTTCGTGATGCCGAGACCCTCTTTGGAGACAAGAGTCGGCAGAGTAGCGATCCCGGCACGGTCCATGGCTTCCTGACCATCCAGCGTTTCGCCCTGATAAACAGCCTTGCCCTTTCCGAGCAGAACCAGACCCATGTGGCTCAGAGGAGCCAGGTCGCCGGAAGCGCCCAGCGAGCCCTTCTGCGGGACGACGGGGGTGACGCCGCGGTTGAGCATCTCGACGAGCATCTCGACCAGTACGGGCCGGACGCCGCTGACGCCGACGCAAAGGGCGTTGGCGCGTAAAAGCATCATGCCGCGGACTTCTTCGATCTGGTAGGGATCGCCGGTACCGACGGCGTGGCTTAAAATCAGGTTGGTGGAAAGCTGGGCGCTCATCTCCTCGGGGACCGCCACGGTGGCGAAGTCGCCGAAGCCGGTGGTAATGCCGTAGGCGACCCTGTGCTCGGCGGAGATCTTATCTGCAAGGGCGCGGGACTTTGCCATCGCCGCCTTTGCCGCATCGGTCAGAGCGACCTTTGCCCCGTAACGCGCAACCGCGACGAACGATTCCAGCGTCAGATGCTTGCCGTCAAGCTCAACGAGCTGAATGGACTGTGGATGTTCCATGTAATACACTCCTTCTTCGGTATAATGCAGAATGTGACTGCTGACATACGTAGCCATACATGGTTACTATAACATAATCATCCCCCAATATCAACCAAAATCTTTTCCGGATTTCTTGACAGTTTTTCCGGCGTATGCTATAGTAAAGACACTCTAAAGAAAGTGGGTTCTTCCTTGAAAAAGCTCATTCAAAAGCTGGTGAATCAGGAGACGATCCTCTATCTCGTTTTCGGCGGCCTGACCACCTTAGTCAATTTCGCGGTCTTCTGGCTCATGAACCGGGTCCTTGGCGAGGATCTGGCCCTGGTCAACAATGCGGTCGCCTTTGTGGCTGCCGTGATCTTTGCGTACGTTACGAATAAAATCTTCGTCTTTGAGAGCAGGAGCTGGTCTGCGCAGACCCTTTGCAAGGAGATACCCGCCTTTGTCGGCGCAAGACTGTTTTCCTTCGGTCTGGAGGAGCTGCTGCTCTGGATCTCCAAGGACGTCATTCGGGTCAGCCGCTTTTCCGTCACGGTGCTCGGCCTTGTCATCGGCGGACTGATGATCGCCAAGCTGCTGATCTCCGTCCTGGTCGTGATTTTGAATTACGTTTTCAGTAAGCTGTTTATTTTCAAGCAGAAGAAAGACTGACCGCAATACGAAAACCGCCGGGCTGCATGCACAGCTCAGGCGGTTTTTTCGGGCAGCGGCGCGGCTTGTCCTCACGTATTCTGATCCTTGTCGGCGGGGGAGACCCGCTTCCCGGCCCGCTTGGGAATCCGCTTCAGCGGGTCGTAGCGCCAGCGCCAGCAGCTTCCGTCGGCGCGGACGAAGCCCTTCTTGGGGCAGAGCAGCTTTCCGTCGGATACGACGCCTGCATACTTACAGCAGGCGCAGTCTTTCTGGATGGTTTTCCGAAACAGCATTTCAGTGTTCCTCGATTCGGGATTTTTTCTTATTATAGCACAGAGCTTGATGTTTGCCAATGCCTTTTTTTGCTTCCGGCAAAAAAATACAGGAAGCCGTCAGCACGCTCACGCAGATCGCGCAGGTCCGCAATGCCGCCGCCTCTGCCGGAAAGAGGATCGGCAGAATCGAAAAGGCAATCAAGCCGGACAGAATTGCCTGCGCTGCCTTTCCGGCAAAATAGGTCCCGATCGGGAGCCCGGCGTCAAGCAGGGCGTCCGCGGCCTGCATATGGACGCACAAGCCGCCCCAGCCGGTCAGAACAGCCGCCAGCAGAAACCCGGTCGGACGGGGCAGCGCGCCGAGCCGAACCACGCCGCTCGTGAGCTCCATTACTCCCGTCAGCAGGGAAGCGGCCCAATCCGGAAGAGAGAGCCCGGACGGGAAAACCGCCGCCTGAAGCCCGGAAAAGAGGACAACGGTGCCGCAGACGCGAAGCATTGCCATCGCACCGTCCAGTATGGCTGCTGGAAGCTGTCGGAAGCATGCCTGCTCCTGCGCCGGAGGCTGCTTCCTGTATGCCGGAAATGCTCGTTCGGGGGAAAACAGGATCCCGTTCAGCAGGGCGGAACAGACCGTAACGCCCCAGAGCCAGAGCCCAAGCCTCGGCGCTCCGAAGACGGACGCTCCCACCGCGCCGACGAGAAACGCTGGCCCGGGTTGGTTGCAGAAGGCCGAGAGGGCAACAGCCTCCGACTTTGTCAAACCGCCCGCCTTGTATAGTGCGGCAAGGCTTTGCGCGCCCAACGGGTAGCCGCCCATCAGACCCGTGAGCAGAGGCGCTGCCGCCTGTCCCGGCAGATGAAAGCGCCGCCGCATCCAGCCGTCCGCCTTTGCGCCAAGGGCCGCCGCCCCGCCGGAGCGCAGCAGCAGACCGGACAGCACGCTGAACGGGAACAGCGCCGGGATCAGCACCCGTCCGCAGATCGCAAGTCCGCTCCGAACCCCGGCCTGCACGGCTCTGCTCCGAAGGATCAGAACCCCAATCAGGATAAAAATGCTCCACAGTCCCATCCGTCTTCGCTTCATGCGCCCACCTCCGGATTCAAGCCTATGCAAATTTCCTGCCCCGCTTGCATAAGCTTAGCCAGAAAAAACTGAGAGGTGGAGCAAATGCCAGGCATGCGCAGTAAGATCCAGGCCCTTCTGAACGCCGCCGACTTTCCGGCGGAGATTATAAGCGGCGTCCCCGTCGTGGAGATCCACGGAGAGACCGAGGCTCTCGTCATCGGACACAGAGGAATCGTCTCCTATTCGCCCGATCGGGTTGTGATCGCCTCCGCCCTCGGCCCTGTCGCCGTCTCCGGCGCGGAGCTGACGGTTTACCGCATGAACCGGGAGCGAATTTTGCTCCACGGCACCGTCCGCGCTGTGACGGTGGGGGAGGGCGTATGCGGATGAAGCTTCGCGCCTGGATCGAGGTTGAAATCACCGGCGCAAGCCCGGAGCGCTGCCTGAACCGCTTTTCCCGGAAGGACGTGGGCTTCTGGGCCTTGAACGTGGACGGCCCCTTCCGTCTGACCTGCCGATTGCTTGCCGCAGACTGGCCTCGCGCTGAGCGGGAGATCACGGCTGCCCTGTGTGCCGGCAAGGTATTGAAGCGCGGCGGCCTGGTTTACGCCCTTTCGGGTCTGCGCCGCAGACCGGTTCTCATCATCGGCGTCGGACTTGCCTGGTCCCTGGCCTTTCTTGCGCAGTATTTCGTCTGGTTCGTCCGCGTTGAACCCTCCGATCAGATCTCCGCCGAGCGGATCCGTCAGGCGCTTTCCGAGGAGGGCGTCCGCTTCGGCGTCTGGGGACCTGGACTTGATACCCAATGGTTCAAAAACCGGATGCTCAACCGCATCCCGGAGCTGCGCTGGCTTGGCGTACATACTGAGGGCGGGATCGCCGTGGTGGACTACTCCGTCCGCGACGAACCGATCCGGCAGGGAACGCCTCTGACGGAGCCTGCAAACGTGGTCGCAGCCCGTGACGGGATCGTGACGTCGCTTTCGGTCCACAGCGGTCTTGCCGTCGTAGAGCCCGGCACGGCGGTCCGCGCAGGCGAGCTGTTGGTCTCCGGGCTGATCGACTGCCCGACTCACACGCAGATCACGCGGGCAGCGGCGGACGTGGAAGCTCTGACGGAGCACCGATTTCAGCTAAAAATGCCGCTCGCTGCCTCGAAAAAGGTCTATACGGGCCGGACGGAGACCGTCAGAACACTGATTTTTCAGAAATATCGAAGAAATATTTCAGGAAACAGTAGCATTTTTGGTATGACTTGTGATAAAATGATAGAAACGGAGGATTTGACCCTGCCGGGAGGTTGGTCGCTGCCGCTGGCGCTTGAGACCGTCACCCTGCGCGAGTACCGCCTTACCCCGGCGGAGATCTCGGAGCAGGCGGCTGCAGCAGTTCTCGGCCCCACGGCGGAAGACCTGGTCTGCGCCGAGCTGACAGCCGGCACGGTCACGTCCCGTACTTTAACGATCACGCGAACGGATACCGGCTACGAGGCCGGGGCAGATTTCGGCTGCCGGGAGATCATCTCCCGCGCCGATCCCATCGATCCGTTCGGAGAGGAAGCATCACATGGACAGAATCATCAACGCCGAGCGCATGGAGCAGATCATCAGCGTGTTCGGTTCCTTCGATGAGAACATCAAACGCATCGAGCAGACCTTCGACGTCCGCGTCACCAATCGCGACACCGAGCTCAAAGTTTCCGGCGAGCCCGAGAAGGTGGAGCAGGCTGGCAGGGCTGTAGACGGTCTGCTTCTGCTTGCCGCGAAGGGGGAGACCATCGACGAGCAGAAGGTTCGTTATCTGATCGACCTCGTTCGCTCCGGCAACGACGATAAGATCGGCGAGATGGCGAAGGACGTGGTCTGCATCACGGCCAAGGGCAAGCCCATCAAGGCAAAGACCATCGGTCAGCAGCGCTATATGAAGGCCATTCAAAACAACACGATCACGATCGGCGTCGGTCCCGCCGGCACGGGCAAGACCTATCTGGCCGTTGCTGCAGCCGTGGCCGCCTTCCGGGAGAAAACCGTCAACCGCATCATCCTGACCCGTCCGGCTGTGGAGGCCGGTGAGCGGCTGGGCTTCCTGCCCGGCGACCTGCAAAACAAGGTCGATCCCTATTTGCGCCCGCTCTATGACGCGCTGTTCGATATGCTCGGCCCGGAGACCTACCAGAAGTATTTGGAGCGCGGCAACATCGAGGTGGCTCCTCTGGCCTATATGCGCGGCCGGACGCTGGACGACAGCTTCATTATTCTGGACGAGGCCCAGAACACGACACGCGAACAGATGAAAATGTTCCTCACCCGCCTGGGCTTCGGCTCAAAGATCGTCATTACCGGCGACGTGACGCAGATCGACCTGCCCGCCGACAAGACCAGCGGTCTCAAGGAGGCGCTGCACGTTCTGGAGGACGTCAAGGACATTGAGATCTGCAAGCTGACGGCCTCCGACGTCGTGCGTCACGCCTTGGTCCAGAGCATCGTTGCGGCCTATGAAAAGTACGAACAGAAGAAAAACCCTCAGCCGACGAAACCAATGCCGAATCGGAACTACAGGAGGAAGTAAGCACCCATGAAACACCGTATCGTCATCTCCTGCCGCACGAAAGAATCGTTCCGCAAGATCCCCGTGATGATGCATCTGAAAAAGTGCATCGAGGCCACCCTTTCCGCCGAACGGGTCAGCGTTCCCTGTGAGATCAACGTCATGGTCACAGACGACAAGACCATCCAATCTCTCAACCGGGCCGCGCGCGGCATTGACCGGCCCACCGACGTGCTCTCCTTCCCCGCCTTTTCCTTTGAGCCGGGCAAGCTGCCTGCCGATCTTTCGCCCTATCTTGACCCGGAGACCGGGCTTTTGCCGCTGGGAGATATGGCCATCTCCTATGAGCGGGCCGAAGAGCAGGCCAAGGAATTCGGCCATTCGACCAAGCGGGAGCTGGGCTATCTGACCATCCACTCCGTTCTGCATCTGCTTGGCTACGACCACGTGGACGAGGGCCCGATGAAGAAGCAGATGCGCGGGCGCGAGGACGCGATCTGCGCGATGATCGACCTGCAGAGATAAAAAAGGAGAAGCCTATGAATACCAAATCCGTTATGATCGCCATTTGCGGACGGCCCAACGTGGGCAAGTCCACCCTGACCAACACCGTCGTCGGGGAGAAGGTGGCTATCGTTTCCAACAAGCCTCAGACGACGCGCAACCGCATCTGCGGGATCCGGGACCGGGGCGATACCCAGCTCGTCTTTCTGGATACCCCCGGCTTCCACCGCCCGCGCACCAAGCTGGGCGACTACATGGTGAACGTCGTGGAGCAGTCCGTGGCGAACGTGGATCTGGCTCTGCTGCTGGTTGAGCCGATCGACAACCTCGGCCCTCAGGAGGAGGCGCTGATTGAGCAGTTTCGTCAGCGGGACGTGCCTGCGATCCTGGTCATCAACAAGACCGATACGGTGGAGGACAAGGAAAGCCTCCTGCCCGTGATCGCCCGCTATAACCACGCTTTTCCGTTTGCGGCAACCGTTCCCATCTCCGCCAAAACGAACGACGGCGTGGACGAGCTGCTGGACCTCTGCGAGCACTACGCCGTCGAAAGCCCCTGGTTCTTCCCGGAGGGCATGACCTCTGACCAGCCGGAGCGCCAGGTGATCGCAGAGATCATCCGCGAAAAGATGCTCTGGAATTTAGACAAGGAGATCCCGCACGGCACCGCCGTGGAGATCACCCGCTTCTCTGAGCGCGATACCGGTGTGATCGACGTGGAGGCGACGATCTACTGCGAAAAGGCCAGCCACAAGGGCATTATCATCGGCAAGGGCGGGCAGATGCTGAAAAAGATCAGCTCTCAGGCCCGAGCCGACTGCGAGCGCTTCATGGGCGCAAAGGTCTATCTGCAAACCTGGATCAAGGTCAAGGAGAATTGGCGCGACAGTGATTTCCTGATCCGTAATTTCGGTTACCGGAACGACGATTAACGCTCTGTCGGTATATCCGGCGTTCGCCTGCGTATCCTAATGGTATCCTATCATCGGGAGGCAAGCGCATGGAAGAACCGACAAAGCTCTGGAATCTGTTTCTGCAAACCGGCGACCCCGAAACCTGGCTGCGCTATCGCAGCGCGGTCGATCTGAACGAACGGAGCGTCCCATGTTTATCAAAACCGCCGGTCTCGTCCTCCGGGAGGTCGAGATCAACGAAGCCGACAAGCTTCTGGATATCCTGACCCGGGATCACGGGCTGGTCACGGCGAAGGCCAGAGGCGTCCGTCGCAGCCGCTCGCCCATCAAGAGCGCCTGCCAGCTTCTGGCCTACTCTGAATTGAATCTGTTTGAGTATCGGGACAAGCTGACCGTCCAGGAGGCGGAGCCGATCGAGCAGTTCCGTGAGCTCCGCGACGAGCTGGAGCTCTTTGCACTCGGCTCCTATCTGGCTCAGACCGTTTCGCTGGTGGCCCAGGAGGATGCTCCGAACCCGGAGCTTCTCTCTCTGATCCTCAACGCCCTATACGCGCTGGCAAAGCTGCGCAAGCCGCAGACGCTCGTGAAAGCGGCCTATGAGCTGCGGCTTGCCTGCCTGGCCGGCTTCGAGCCGGAGCTGGAGGCCTGTCCGATTTGTGGGTCTGCGAGCCCAGACCGCTTCGACCTCTCCCGCGGCACTGCTGTCTGCGCCGGTTGTCACCCGGACGACGCGGGTCTGCGTTTGCCCATCACGCCCGGCGTACTCGACGCCATGCGCTATATCTGTTGGTGCGACGGGAAAAAGCTGTTTTCCTTCCGCCTGGAGGGGGAGAATCTGAAGACGCTCAGCTCCGTGACCGAGGCCTATCTGATGATGCAGCTCGAGCACAGCTTTTCCACCCTTGATTTTTATAAATCGCTTCTGCAATATGGAGATATAATATGACTGAACTATATGAAAAATCCCTGCGCAAGCTGGAGCTCGACCGCGTGCTGGAGCTGCTCCGCGATTGTGCAGTCAGCGGCGAGGCAAAGGACCGCTGTATGGCTCTGGTTCCGAATTCCGACCGTGAGGACGTGATCGGCCTGCAGCTTCAGACCTCCGACGCCTGTCATCTGATCAACCTCCGCTCCAGCCCTGCCTTTCAGGACGTGAAGGACGTCCGCGCCTCCCTGGACCGCGCAGACCGCGGCGGCAGCCTGACCCCGAAGGAGCTGCTTGCCATTGCCGGCGTCCTTCGCGCTGCACGAAGCGCCAAGGACTACTATAACGGGGCTGCCGCGAATACCTCTCTGGACTGGATGTTTGCTTCCCTGACCCCGAACCGCTACTTAGAAGAACGGATCACCGGCGCGATCCTGAGCGAGGAGGAGATCGCGGACGCCGCCAGCTCCGAACTTTCCGACATTCGCCGTCACATGCGCATTCAGAGCGCAAAGATCAAGGAGAGCCTGCAAAAGCTCATCACCTCTCCGTCCTATGCAAAATTTCTCCGCGACCCAATCATCACGCTGCGCCAGGATCGCTACGTGGTACCGGTCAAGGCTGAGTTCAAAAATGAGATCCCCGGCTTGATCCACGACGTCAGCTCCACCGGCTCCACCTTCTTTATTGAGCCCATGTCCTCGGTCAACGCAAATAATGCCCTTCGCGAGCTTCTGCTGCGTGAGAAAAAGGAGATCGAACGCATTCTGGCCGAGCTTTCCGCAGAGGCGGCGGCCCACCGGGAGACGATTTCCCAGAACTATACGATGCTGGTAGAGCTGGACGTGATCTTTGCCCGCGCCAAACTGTCCTTCCGTATGAACGCCACCGCGCCGGAAATCCGTGACGACGGCGCTCTGCGCCTGGATCAGGCCCGCCACCCGCTGATCGACGCCAAGGCCGTCGTTCCGATCTCGGTCGCCCTCGGCGTGGACTATGATACTTTGATCATTACCGGCCCGAACACCGGCGGCAAGACCGTCACGCTGAAAACCGTCGGCCTTCTGACGCTGATGGCGGAATGCGGCCTGCACATTCCTGCCCGGAGCGGCAGCTTCATCTCCACCTTTGATCAGGTTCTTGCCGATATCGGCGACGAGCAGAGCATCGAGCAGAGCCTTTCCACCTTCTCGGCCCACATGCGGAACATCGTTCAGGTCGTGAACCAGTGCGACGAACGCTCTCTCGTCCTCTTTGATGAGCTTGGCGCGGGCACCGACCCCGCAGAGGGCGCTGCTCTGGCAATCGCCCTGATCGAGCACTGCCGCCAGCAGGGGAGCCGCGTCGCCGCCACCACGCACTATGCTGAGCTGAAGGTCTACGCCATGCGCAGCAAGGGCGTCACGAACGCTGCCTGCGAATTTGACGTTGAGACCTTGAAGCCCACCTATAAGCTGCTGATCGGCGTGCCCGGCAAATCGAACGCCTTTGCTATTTCCCGCCGTCTCGGCCTGCCCGAGGAGATCATCGAGTCCGCCCGGTCCACAGTCAGCGAGAACGACACGAACTTTGAAGACGTTCTCGACCAGTTGGAGCAGCAGCGCCAGCAAATGGAGGCCGCCCGCGAGGAGGCCGAGCGTTTACGCAAGGAGACGGAACAGACGAAGCAGAAGTCCGATGAATATTACGCCGAGATGAAGAAGCAGAAAGAACGCGCCGAGGCGCAGGCCAGGAAGGAGGCCCAGCGAATCCTTGACGAGGCGCGCCGCACGGCAAATTCCGTCTACGAGGAGCTCAAGGCGCTGCGGAAGCAGATGAAGGACGCCGCAGACGCCCAGGGCGTCAACGCCCGCCAGGCGGAGCTTCGCCGCCAGCTCAACGAGGCGGAGGAAAAGCTTGCGCCCAAGCAGGATCGGCACGAACGGCCGAAGCCCAGCCGCGAAATTCGCGTGGGCGACACCGTGGAGCTGTTGAAGCTCGGCACGCACGCCACGGTACTTGCGCTCAATAAGGACGGAACCTATCAGCTCCAGGCCGGCATTTTGAAGGTCAACGTCAAGCCGGACGAGGTTTATCTGCTGGAAAACGAACCGCAGGAGGTCAAAAAGTACATTGAAAAGACCCGCCGTGAGTTCAAGAATCAGGCGCAGTCACCGGAGCTGGATCTGCGCGGCATGGACGCGCTCGAGGCAGGCGCCGTTCTGACGATCTTCCTGGATAACGCCTATATGGCAAACCTGACCCAGGTTCGTATCATCCACGGAAAGGGCACCGGCGTCCTGCGCAAAACGGTGCACGACGAACTGAAAAAGAATAAACACGTGAAAAAATACCGCCTCGGCGTCTATGGAGAAGGCGAAGACGGCGTGACGATTGCGGAGCTGGCTTAGCTCCCAACCAAGGATCGATTCAAAACTGAATATCCAGCCGAATCAATCATTATTCCAAGAGGAGAGAATTGGAAGCATGACACTCAAGCAACTTGAGATCGGTCAGACTGCCGTGGTCACGGAGGTCGGCGGAGAAGGAGCCCTGCGCCAGCATTTTCTGGACATGGGCCTGATCCCCGGCGTTCCGGTCACGGTCGTCAAGTATGCCCCGATGGGTGACCCGATGGAGCTGATGCTTCACGGGTACGAGCTCACACTGCGCCTGGATGACGCAGACAAAATCCAAATCCGACCCAGCAAGCCGCTCAAGGATGAGCGGATCGACGACCGCCACCGGCCCGCTGAGCATCCGGGTCTCGGCGAGGGCGGACGCTTTCATCCCAAGGGAAGCGGCGACCCGCTCCCGGATGGGACGACCCTGACCTTTGCCCTCGTGGGCAATCAGAACAGCGGCAAGACCACTCTGTTCAACCAGCTCACCGGCTCCAACCAACACGTCGGCAATTTCCCCGGCGTTACAGTGGACCGAAAGGACGGAGCGATCCGCAAGCACCCCGATACCCTCGTCACCGATCTGCCCGGTATCTATTCGATGTCGCCCTATTCGAGCGAGGAGATCGTCTCCCGGAACTTCGTCCTGCAGGATAAGCCGAAGGCGATCATCAACATTGTGGACGCCACGAACATTGAACGCAACCTCTATCTGACCATGCAGCTTTTGGAGATGAACGTTCCGATGGTCGTAGCCCTGAATATGATGGATGAGGTCACGGCCAACGGTGGCAGCGTGGACATTAACCGCATGGAGGCGGAGCTTGGCGTTCCCGTCGTCGCGATTTCCGCCGCCAAGAATTCCGGCGTGGACGAGCTGATCGATCACGTGATCCACGTCGCCAAATACCAGGAGCGCCCCCTGCGTCAGGACTTCTGCGACCAGAGCGCCAACGGCGGCGCCGTGCACCGTTGTCTGCACGGCATTTCCCATCTGATCGAGGATCACGCCGCGGCAGCCGGCGTTCCGCCCCGTTTTGCCGCGAGCAAGCTGATCGAGGGCGACCGTCTGATCGCCGAACAGCTCAAGCTGGATCAGAACGAGCGCGAGATGGTGGAGCATATCATCCTGCAAATGGAAAAGGAGCGCAAGCTCGACCGCAGCGCCGCCATTGCCGATATGCGTTTTTCCTTCATCAACCGCGTCTGCGCGCAGACCGTCCGCAAGCCCCGCGAGAGCCGGGAACGCATCCGCAGTGAACGTTTGGACCGTATTCTGACCGGAAAATACACCGCTATCCCCGCATTCATAGCGATCATGGCCCTGGTCTTTTTCCTGACCTTCCACGTGATCGGGTTGTTCCTGCAAAACAGCCTTGACGCCGGCATCACCGCGCTTTCCGGCGTGGTAGAGCGGGCGCTGATCTCCGCCAACGTAAACGCTGCGCTGCGAAGTCTGGTGATCGACGGCATCTTTACGGGCGTCGGCTCCGTTTTGAGCTTCCTGCCCATCATCGTCACCCTGTTTTTCTTCCTTTCCATCCTCGAAGACAGCGGCTATATTGCCCGCGTCGCCTTTGTGATGGACAAGCTCCTGCGCAAGCTCGGCCTGTCCGGGCGCAGCATCGTTCCGATGCTGATTGGCTTTGGATGTACGGTTCCCGCCGTCATGGCAACGCGGACCCTGCCCTCGGAACGAGACCGCAAAATGACCATCCTGCTCACGCCCTTTATGAGCTGCTCTGCGAAGGTGCCGATCTACGCCTTCTTCTCTGAGGTCTTCTTCCCCGATTATGCAGCCCTTGTGATGATCGGCCTTTACGTGATGGGTATCGTGATCGGCATTCTTGCTGCGCTGCTCTATCGCGGAACGATTTTTAAAGGGGATGCCGTTCCCTTCGTGATGGAGCTGCCCAATTACCGCCTGCCCGGGGCAAAGAACGTTCTGCGTCTGCTCTGGGAGAAGGCCAAGGACTTCCTGACCCGCGCCTTTACGATCATCCTGCTGGCGACGATCGTGATCTGGTTCCTGCAGAGCTTCGACCTGCGTTTGAACCTGGTTGAGGATTCCTCCGCAAGCATTCTTGCCCTGGTCGCGGGCTGGATGGCTCCGATCCTGCGGCCGATCGGTCTGGCCGACTGGCGGATCTGCACCTCGCTCATCACCGGCTTCACGGCAAAGGAGAGCGTCGTCGCCACGATGAAGATCCTGTTTGCCGATAAGCTGACCGCCGTCCTGACCCCGCTTTCCGCCGCCAGCATGCTCGTTTTCTCCCTGCTCTATACGCCCTGCGTTGCAGCCGTTGCTTCGGTCAAGCGGGAAATGGGTTGGCGCTGGGCTGTCGGCGTCGTCCTATGGCAATGCGCCGTTGCATGGCTGGCCGCGCTTGTCATCTATCGCGTCGGGATGCTCCTGCCGCTGTTCTGAGCCGGATTCCACAGATTATATATACAGATGGAGGACCACATATGAATCAGAAGCTGTACGACTGTTACGTTTCTATCCTCAAGCGAGAGCTTGTTCCCGCCATGGGCTGCACCGAGCCGATCGCCATTGCCTATGCCGGAGCTCTGGCCCGACAGACGCTTGGTAAAATGCCCGAACACGTTGAGCTTATCGTCAGCGGCAATATCATTAAAAACGTCAAGAGCGTTATCGTCCCGCATACCGGCGGCCGCAAGGGCCTTCGGACCGCTGTCTGCGCCGGTATTGCCGTCGGCAACGCCGATCAGAAGCTGGAGGTGCTCTCCGCGGTGGGGGAGGAGGAGCTTTTGACCCTGAGCCGCTATCTGGAGACCGCCGACGTAAAGGTCGGAAAGTCTGACGCCCAGTCGCCCTTTGATCTCCAGGTGACGCTCACGGCAGGGGAGGAGTCCGCCTGCGTCCGCATCATCGGCTCGCATACCAACGTGGTCCTGATCCGGAAGAACGGCGAGACTTTGTTTTCCAAGCCCTTCGAGGACACCGTCCAGCCGCCCTCTGAGGATTATCTTTCCCTGACCATCCACGACATCGTGGACTTTGCAAACGAGGTCAGGATCGAGGACGTCTGCGACGTTCTCCAGCGCCAGATCGACTACAATATGGCGATCGCCCGCCGCGGCCTGTCCGACCGCTACGGCGCGGGGATCGGAAAGATCCTGCTCCGCTCCTATGGCAACAGTGTCCAGAACCGGGCGAAGGCGTGGGCAGCAGCCGGCTCCGACGCACGGATGAACGGCTGCGAGCTGCCGGTGGTCATCAATTCCGGCAGCGGAAATCAGGGCATGACGGCCTCGATCCCCGTCATCATCTACGCCCGTGAGACCGGCGTCAGCGAGGAACAGCTCTACCGCTCCCTGGTCGTCTCCAATCTGGTCACGATCCGGCTCAAGACCGGAATCGGCAGCCTTTCGGCCTATTGCGGCGCAACCAGCGCGGGCGCAGGCGCAGGCGCAGGCATCGCCTATCTTTACGGCGGCGGAGAGGACGAGGTCGCCCATACCGTCGTCAATGCCCTTGCCATCAACTCCGGCATGATCTGTGACGGCGCAAAGTCCTCCTGCGCGGCCAAGATCGCCTCCGCCGTGGAGGCCGGTCTGCTCGGCTTGCAGATGAACTTCCATGACAGCGAGTTTGTCGGCGGAGACGGCATTGTGATCAAGGGCGTGGAGAACACCATTGACGCCGTCAGCGCGCTGGCCCGGATCGGCATGCGCAGCACCGACGAGGAGATCCTGGAGATCATGATGCGCTGAAGCAAATAGGCCGGGAAATCAGAGGCGCGGGAAGCGGCTGCAACAGGAACCGGCTTCCCGCGCCCCGACCGAAAAGCGCAAAGAGCGGACCAAATTAGAAATCCGCAAAATTTGTGCTTGATTTTTGAAAAATATATGGTATAATACCCTGCGTATGGAGGCTTAGCTCAGCTGGTTAGAGCGCATGCTTCACACGCATGAGGTCACTGGTTCGAGTCCAGCAGTCTCCACCATCAAAGAAACCTCTTTTGTTTACCGGGACAGGAGAGGTTTTTTCTTGTTGCTTCATAGAATTGAAAATAGTATAATCATCTTATCAAATCGGGATTTATCTTAGGGATAATTGATGGACGAGAATTACCAGAATATATGACAATGAATAAGGGGAAGATATGTGGCTGATCATGGCGGCTTTGTCCGCGCTCTTT
>OCVV012824692.1_pt1 | contig 82465 bp, 68 predicted proteins | sample 1539721 | NCBI WGS metagenome assembly OCVV01 (sample SAMN02144230, study PRJEB22623) | gut metagenome | biome: sheep rumen | host: Ovis aries | place: New Zealand
TTGCAACCGCAATCTGATTTCGCCATTTCCTGGTTGAAGAACTCTTGAAAGAGCATCTTGGCCAACATCCAATTGTCACGGTTGATACAATACTTCACCTTAGGTATTTCTATAGTTCCTTGTATCAGCCCAGCATCTTTCAATTCCGTCAGATGCTGTGAAACGGTTGCCTTGGCGATAGGCAGTTCTTCATGAATGTCGCCAAAATAACATTGCTCCTGCCTGGCCAGAAATTGCATGATGGCAATCCTTGCCGGATGACCCAAAGCCTTGGCAAATCGGGCAATCCGCTCCTGTTTCTCTGTATATACTTTCTTGTTCTCCATACTGAAACATTTGATTTTGTTCGCAAAGTTACGAACAATAATCCAAGCAGCCAAATGCTATTCGTAGTTTTACGAACAATTAACATTTTCTATCTCCTAAAAAAGTTATCTTTAAAAATGGAACAGCGGTTTCTTTTGCTTCGTTTCTTTCTCGCCACCTGCTCATGAAAGAAACGAAGTCGGGCGGAATTTTCGTCCGTCCGACTTCATCGGTTAATTGGTCAGTCCTTTTTGTCTTAGCCACTGGTCGCGCTGCAACCTGCATTGCGCCAAGGTCGGGCGGACACATGTGAACAACTCGCCCGTTTCTGCGCTGCGGTAGTCGTACTGCACTGCCGTCCTCTTTGGTCGGGTGCTTATGACAAAAGTCTCATACTGCTCTTGCCCTTTCTGAGTGGTGCTTACTCCGTTCTCGGTCATTCTCGTTGCCATAATCAGTAGTGTTAGTTGAGTTGATAAATGTCGATGATGGTATCTTCGTCATAATGGAGTGAAATGGTCGGCTCAAACTTGCCGATAAAGTTGAAATGCTCCCTTCTTTCACGGTAGACATAGAGAAACTTCCCCAAAAGGTCTTTGTTCTCTTGTGCGCCAAGGTGTACCGAAGTGTTGAAGTCCTCGGCTACTCCCCAAACGTCGTTTGCCACACCTTCACGGCAAACGGCATCAATCAGTTTGAATGTCTCTTGTGTCATTGCTAAATAGTCTAAAGTGGTGGGAGTGCCGAATGCTCCCACCTTGTTTATATTATGCGTGGTAGAAGTCGGCTTCAACTACCTCTGCTGCTATGCCAAATTCGGGATGGCTTGCGAAATATGGCTGTTCTATGCCCGTCCAGTCCACCACATAGCCGTGTGGAAAGTTCGCTTCGATAAAGCCGTTTACCAATTCAATGTCTAAGTCGGTCAGTCCCGTGGTATCGCCATATTCCAACATTGGTATGGCATAGGTCGGAATTTGGAATGTTCCTGCGTGTCTCATAATGCGCTCTCGTTAAAATTCAACTATCAGTAATCTCTTGTCGGCTGTGCTTCCGTTGTAAGGGCAACGTTGTTTCACCCAAAGGTGACGGCTTCCCCATCCCCATAACAGATGTTTCCAAAACTGCTCCTTGAAAGGAGAAAAGTCCCGTGCCTGCTCCAGTTCCCTGCGTGTCTTGGCAAGGGTCAGCAGGTTGAGGAAACGGACAATGACTTGGTCTGTCTCGCTGTCCCACTGGTTGATAACGCTCTCAATCTTTATTGTCATAATCTTGGTGTTTTAGCGGTGGGAGGTGCTGATGTCCTCCCACCTTGGTTAAACTTATGCTGCTTTCATTCTCTGTCGGATGATGTCTGCGTTGCTGTTCACAAGGCTCACGATGCGGTCGTGATACTCGGTGTTCTTGTTGCAGACACCTCGGCTCTGCACCACTCGGAACTCATCAAGGCTAAATTCCACAGTCTCAACTCGCTCCCCATTGATAGTGGCAGAGAAGATTAGGCTTTCCTCGTTGAGATAGTAGGATGCGCTGAATACGCAATGGTGCATGTGGCTTCCCTCCTGGCGGTGTTCCTCCACACTCTCCAACACACGGACGTTGATTAGCCCGTCAGTGAACAACAGACCGAAGAACTTGCCTTTCATTGCCTTGAACTTGGCTTCGCTCTTGGCTGCTCTTTCCATGTCCTCGGCTCTGCGCTCACGTTCTGCCTGCTCGTCTATCTTCTTCACCAACTTGTCGTGTGCTGCTTGGAGGTCGGTGGGGCAAATGTAGTGTGCATTGCGGATGTCCTTGCCAACCTTGCTGAGCATACGGATGGTGTCACACCATAGGCTGATGTTGCCGATATTGTAATGGTTGCGCTTGGCAATCTTGTAGGAGTTCCAACAGATTTCAAGGTCGGTGGAGTGCATCATGAAGTGACGGAAGTGGTCGATGCGTCCCGATTTGAGAAGGGTCTCATAGCGGTTGTCACGGAGTATCGCCTTGAACATCGTCAATGGTGCCAGTCCGTAGAGGTCACCCGTGAAGCCGTTGCGCTCCAGTTCGGGGATAACGTCCATCTTCGGGTAGAGGGGGAAGGTGGCGAGGTGGCTGTAGGTGTCGTTATCATAGCGGAGTGCCATGCCCTCATTGTATGAAAAGCAGTCAAGGTATGGTCCCATCGTGCGCTTCAGTCCTATCACTTCACATTGCCCCTTGCCGTTGATGTAGTAGCGGCATATCTCTCGGCAGGTGGTCTTTGAGTGCTCGCCCTTGCGGTGCTCGGTCTTGACCTGTGCCACACGGAGGACTTGCAGCCCTTTCCTTGTGGTGAGCGTGGTGAAGTAGGCGGACTGGTAGAGGGTGCGGTTTCTCGTCTCTTTCACCTCTAACTTGCGTCCACAATGGGGGCAGGTAAGGTGCTTGTTTTTCTTTTCAGCGTCTGAGATAGTCCACTGGTGTCCGCACTCCATGCAGGTATGGCGGAGTGAATTGGGATAGCGATAGGCATAGTGGTCGGTGAGTTCATCGGCTGCCCACTTGATTGCTCTCTTGGCGATGGGTGCCGTGCCCTTGTCGGACTGGCACACCATCTTCTGAAATTGCGTTCTCGGTTTCATAATGCTCTGTTAGAAGTTGTCGAATAATGAGGGTTGCTGAATGGTGGAGGTCTGTGCCGTCCTTGCCTTTGGCTTGCTGCGTTGGGAAATGCGGTTGTAGGTCTCGTTCTCCAGTCTGCGGATGGCATTGCGACGTGCCTCCTGCTTCTCTTCCTCGGTGAGTTCAACTACATGGTTCACCTTCACGTCACACTCCACCGGCTTGCCCACCTCCAAGTCCTTTTCCTCGGCTGCGTGGATAGCCAGTGAGTAGATTTCATCATCATCGAAGCCGTGGCACTCGCTCTTCATCACTTCGTTGAGGATATAGGTCACGATGTCATCGATGCTGCGGTTCACTGCGTGGTACTTCTCTGCGAAGAGCGTGTCCTCGCTTGCCCTCTGCTCCAGATAGGAGTGGATGGTCTGTTTGAAACTTTCAGTTCCTTTCATGTCTGTAATGGGTATTTAATGGGTTGTTACTTTTCTTTTCAGAGTGACACAATCCAAAGGAAAGTGCCTATAAGCAGGAGGATGGTGAGGATAATCGCCAACCAAGAGAGGATGATGGATAGGACAGTCTCAATGACTGCTGCCATCAGGTTGCATACAAGGTTCATCAGCCAGTCCAAGATGCGGAGGGGCATCAGAGCCATCATCATTGCCGTTGAAATTGCCATTTGTCTCATATTGCGCTTCGGTTTGGTTTGTATGATATTGCGGTTTCCACGAGTCGGAGGAAGTGAGTTTCCTGCCTTTGACCTATATGTATGAACCGCTGAACTTGCCATTTTTTTTGCGTCTGTCCTGTCGCCGTTGTCGTTTCGTTTCGGCGGCTCCACTAAGGCTACGAGGTCGGCTATACAAGTTTTTCGTGGAAAATACTACCTCGTAAGAGTGTGGAGATTTTCCATCGAAACGCCTGCGCCCCGAACTTGTAGAGCCGAGATCCGTGGCCATAACTTTGCCGCCCAAACGGAACGACCGGAGACGGACAGGAAAAAGTGGCAATTCGCGGCCGTGACAACATATATGGGGTTGGAACTCGGCTCTCCGACTTGGTGGGAAGCCGATAGTCTCGTCACTGTGTAAAAGGGAACTTGAAAGAGTGTATTATGGACATGGGGGAACAAGCTTACTGAATGTATTTCCTTGCAATGGGGAACAACTGGCAGTGAACAGAGAAAAGCAGGGACGGCAAGCCCATAAAACAAGTGTGCATTGGAAGGGACGGACAAATGCTTGTCATCTGTCTGGCACTTACGACGTACTCTTGTGGGGATTGCCTATCAGCAGACGACTCTCTATGTCTCTCCCTTTGACCGTGGGCGAAGAGAAAGACATGGAATGTTGGATGCCTGAATGCTTTTCCATCAGTTCCTCCTAAACCTCATAGCCGACAGCCGTCACTGAGGGGTGTCCTTTTAGGATTGGCAACAAGAGATGTGAGCCAAGCGGGAGAGTCTGCCCGAATACTTTCAGGCAGGTATTCGCTTCGCTATCTTCTCGCCAATCCGCTGCCATGTCATTCTCTGAGGCTTGTCCCCAGAGTATGAGATGGCAGAAAAGGACAGCACCAACGACGAAGCCGTCGGCTATGAGGTAACTGGAGGAACTTGAATAAATCTACGAATGGAACAACTATGAAAAGAAAAAAAGATATATCATAGTAAAAGGTAGAAAACAAGAATAGGTGTGTATAAAAAAGTCTTCTGCAAGAACGGAACAGGGTTTCTTTGCTTCTTTCTTTCTCGCCTTGCGTGCTCATGAAAGAAAGAAGTTGGGCGGCATTTTTCAGCCGTCCAAATACTCTGCTTATTTGTGGATTATATCTTTCCCTCTTCGTGATAGGAGTAATATGCTCCGTCCGTTACGATAACATGGTCGAGGAAGTGGATGCGCATGACCTCACAGGCTTTCTTCACGCTCTGCGTCAGTGTATCGTCAATTCTGCTGGGACGTATGCTGCCGCTGGGGTGGTTATGGCAGACTGCCATGATGGTCGCATTGTTAAGAACTGCCTCACGTATCATAATCCGTATATCTGCACTCACCTCGGTTATACCTCCTTGGCTGATGCGCTCAGACTTGATAAGGCGGAAGTTCTGATTTATCAGCAGGATGTGAAACTCTTCCGTTGCGAGGTCTTGCATCTTGGGCAGCATGTGGTTGTAGATACGTGTGGCAGTGCTCATTTCGGGATGCAGTTCGGGTGTCGCTATCTGCCTGCGCTTGCCCAACTCTACGGCTGCGAGTATCTTGCATGCGGTTTGTGTGCCGACTCCCTCGATGTTGAGGATTTCATCGAAACGAGCCTTGCCCAAAGTGTTGAGGTTGTGGTTGAACCTGCCCAATACTTGGTTGCCAATATCCACTGCGCTGTACTGCTGCGTACCGCTGCCAATGAGGATGGCAAGTAGTTCTGCATCGGTCAGTGACTCTGCGCCTAAACGCTGTAATCTCTCGGTGGGGCGGTCTTCGGGTGCCCACTGCTTAATGCTCATTCTTAATGCTGTGTTCATAATCAGTTGTACTTATAATTGTTTGTTCTACGATAGTTCTTTGTCTTGGCGAGGAACATAGCCATTCTGACGTGTGCCCCTGCCGATTCCATCCGCTCCTTGAATGCGTCTGATGTCCTGCCCGATGTGCAGATGTCGTCAATGAGTAGGATGCGCTTGCCCTTGAAGAAATCCTCGTCTATCCACACATTGTCCTCGGCTGCGTGTTCTCCGCAAATGTGTACCTTCTCTCGCTTTCCGATGACATGGACATGCTCGAACCCGTCTATTGCACCACATAGGGCGGACAACTTGGCAGAGAAATTGCGGAACCTGCGGGTATAGGTCTGTTGGCAACTTGCAGGGATGCAGACTATCACAGTGTCCTTCAAGTCCATCAATGAGAGAGCCTTGCCGATGAGCCGTGAAGCCTTGTCGGTCGCATAGCGTCTGCCTGACTTGAAGTCGAGGATGAAGCGGTCGTTCTCCAGTGTGTCGAATGATGCACGACGGAGGTAACGCTGTGGCACATAGTCGAGAAGGGCGTACTTAAACATATTCAAATTGGTTTTTATGTTCAACTTTTGTTTTTTGCGGATTCAGGAGCTGTGAAGTGAGTTCCTACTGAACTAATCCGTACTCCGTGAATCCTTCGTTTTTTTTTGCGTATTTCTATCGCCGTTTGTTTCGTTCCTGTGGCTTCATCAAAGGTTGCAGATTGGATACGGCAAGTTTTTTCGGCAAAATACTACCCCTTGCGGTGTGGAGATTTTCCCGAAAACCCATGTGGCTTGAACTTTCCATTCCAATCTGCGGGTTTACCTTTGCCACGGGAACGTATCTAACGGGCGTACTGAAATACCTGCGAAGGTTCACGGGTCGGATTGCAATCAAGTGGCTTGCCCTTCTTCCTGGCAATGCCTGAGAAAACGAGAGTTTTGGATGTCGAAGAGTGAATACAAGAACGGCATACTGAAAAGGAACACCCCTAACGATGAACAGAGAAAAGCAGGGACAGCAAGCCCACGAAACAAGTGTGCCTCGGAAGGGACGGACAAATGTTTGTCATCTGCCCGGCACTTCCGACGTACTCTTGTGGGGATTGCCCATCAGCAGACAACTCTCTATGTCTCTCCCTTTGACCGTGGGCGAAGAGAAAGACATGGAATGTTGGATGCCTGAATGCTTTTCCGTTAGTTCCTCCTAAACCTCATAGCCGACAGCCGTCATTGAGTGCTCTCCTTTTAGGAGTGGCAAACAGAGAAGTGAGCCAAGCGGAAGAGTCTGCCCGAATACTTTCAGGCAGGTATTCGCTTCGCTATCTTCTCGCCAATCCGCTGCCATGTCTTTCTCTGAGGCTCGTCCCCAGAGTATGAGATGGCAGAAAAGGACAGCACGAACGACGAAGCCGTCGGCCATGAGGTAACTGGAGGAACTTGAAAACAAGATTGATTGAACAAGTGTAAGGGGAGGAATAAAACTATTGCAAAATGGATAGGCGAAGAAAAGCAATAGTAATATAATGTACGCGTAAAAGACCGTAGTATTAGAAAAAGGTGTGAAAAGGAACCAGGAAAAGCCTGACTGCTTTTCATCTTCCGTCTTATCCCCACGACAGACTGCCGTCATTGAGGATCGTCCGAAAGGAGTGACATAGGGAGAAGTTAGCGTGCTATCTTCTCGTCGCTCCATTGCCATACCATTCTCTTCGGCTTGCCCAAGAGTATGTTACGGCAATAAAAGGACAGCCCAATAACGAAGCAGTCTGCCGTGGGGAAGTGGGCGGACAATGAACCTATCGTAAGAAAAAGGAAATCGTTACCAAAATGGACTTGGTAACTAAAAGACATATAATAGCCAAGGAAAAGGTAACAAAAACCTATAAAAACGTTAAGTTTCTGCCCGTTTCTTTGGTGGTAACAGAATAAATGATTATCTTTGCACTCACTAAGAAGCGTTCTTTGGAAATGTGTATAACGAGACAGAATATGTAATTCAGCTCGTTTCTAAATCGTTACCTAATTACCATTTTAGTTGAGGTAACGAAATGATTTCTAAAGAGTTATAATTTTCTCCGTAACAACCATCGGCAAATATGCATTTAATTTCTTAGATAAACTGACTTCTGTTCACATAACAGATATAGCAGCTTGGTGTAAGATCGATTTTGTGGGCTATTACTATTGGTCAAATCCGCTTTATTACGCTCATCATTTATATATGAATGGAATAGAAATCAAAGATTTAGTAATTCCTGACGGAGTAACATCAATTGGTAACTTTGCATTTGGTGGCTGCTCTGGATTTTCCTCGGTTACTATCCCCAATAGTGTTACTTCAATTGGTGTTGACGCATTCGAAGGTTGCGATATTCCAATTATTGTTTCGCGTATTGAGAATCCGTCTGCAATATTCAATAACACTTTTACACAAAATACTTTTAAAAACGCTACATTGTATGTGCCAGAAGGAACGATAGAGAAATATAAGGCGACTGACGGATGGAATAATTTCACATTCATTGAAACAATTAATGAGCTTGAATCGCGGTTTTTCAAACTGAGTTACACTGTAGACGGTGAGGAATATAAGGTTCACGAGATTAAATATGGCATGGACATTACACCAGAGATTGCTCCTGAGCGTGAAGGCTATACATTCAGCGGCTGGAGTGATATTCCAGAGAGCATGCCACCTCACGATGTAGCTGTAACAGGTTCGTTTACCATCAATACATATACACTAACCTATATAGTTGATGGTGAAGTTTACAAGGCAAGTCAAGTTGACTTTGGCACTCCTGTTGTCCCAGAGGAATTGCCAACAAAGACTGGCTACACATTCTCAGGCTGGAGTGAAATACTGGCATTGATGCCAGCAATGGATGTAACCATCAATGGAACATTCACCATTAACAACTATAAACTGACATACGTTGTTGATGGGGTTGAATACAAAACCATTGAAGTGGAATACAATTCTGAAATTACACCTGAAGCAGAGCCAACAAAAGAGGGACACTCATTCTCTGGCTGGAGCGATATTCCTGAAACCATGCCAGCTAACGACGTGTCAGTCATAGGCTCATTCATTGTCAACAAGTACCAAGTAACCTATATTATTGACAGCGAGGTATTTTCGACTGAATATGTTGAGTATGGCACAACGATTGTTCCACCCTGTATAGATGACAAGGAAGGATTCACCTTCTCTGGCTGGAGTGAAATCCCGGAAACAATGCCTGCCCATGACATTACAATCTACGGCAATTATACTTCCGGTATCGCAAAAATCGTAATGGCAGCTCATGGCGAGGCGCGTATTTATTCTCCTAATGGCAAGAAAATAGACAGGTTGCAGAAAGGGCTGAACATCGTCGTTCTTGCTGATGGTACGGTCAAGAAAATTGTGGTGAGGTAGGTCAAATCCTCTATTTCCCATTGCCTATTAGAAGTTTCCCACGTTGCATATTAGTAACGTGGGAAATTCAATTATACTAAAAACTTTACAGTTTCATTGCCATTTCAAGAAATTGTTGAATACTACAGCCAACAACCGCATGCCCTGCTTTATAAGGGGTTGGCAAATGCAGTCTATCAGCTGTTTTTCCATTTAATGCGCATAAGTGACCGTTTATCACAATAAGGTAAAATGTGTCTCTTTTGTATTCACGTTTTACAATTTTGACATTAGGAATTTCACGGAATGGCCATTGGCCATTGAACTTAGCCTTATATACAATTTGAGAGCTTTCATGTTGCAAACCCAAGATATCGCCCCAGAAGTTCAAGCAGGTGTCAATCCATGTGTTTTTTTGTGGTTTATTCTTAAGTTCCAAACATTTGGGCCATGCACTATAATCAGTTTTACCATATGAATACTCGTTATACTTGGCAAATTCTTGAAATGCCAAAGGAACTGGATGATATTTGACAAGCACTTTTGAAAGCGTACAAACTATCTTTTCCAAGGGTATAATGTGACAGCAATTTATCTTCTGTATTATTCTTTCAGCATTATCTCCATTGGCAAGGCTCAAAAAACTAATTGAACCATTGAATATTTGCTCATCCTCCAATTTTTCCCATTCTTTTTGAGGGTCGAACGCGATTTCCTGTCCATCCATTATACTGAGGTAGTAGTAACGCGCATTTTGGTTGAACATAGATAGAATCTTTAATTCTTTATTTAGAACTACATCATTTATCGGTTCACAATAATCCAGTAATTTAACACGCTGCCACAAATTCTCCAAGTCATGGCCTAAAGAGCGCTTCATTTCGCCTTGTTGAATGCTATTGGAAAGAAATAGTATAACCTTCATCATTCGTTCTAGACCTTGTGCTAATGATTGTGAAGACAAGAAATACACACCATGTTCTGTATCAAGACTTTGAAGTTCTTGAAAACCTCTAATAATGAGTTGAGCATCAATTTCCAGCTCAAGATGAATAGCTTCTGCAATTTTATAATCTCTATTTACGGACTCCATTTCTGTACTATTCAATTATTAAATATAACCAAAATCTTATTGCTCGGCAGCATTTTAAATTTTTAATTTCAAAGAAAATGACGTTGCGGTTAGTACATTGCAATATCATAAATATAAGACAGTCCCACCATGAAAAAAGTTTGTACTCCCTAATGAGGTGATAAAGGTGAAGGGCTTTCTGCTGGCGTAAACTTACTGTTGAGAGGATAGTCTTGTCTCTATTGCTCTTCTGCTGTGCATCCCTAATGGGGGTGGCGCGGAAGAATCGACGTTCGTTCCTTACGTTCACATAAACAAGGAAATTGGCAATGGGCTTTCTGTCAATATCATCAAGTTCATAAAGACCATTCTCCAGTTTACGGAATTTCAAATTCCCAGAGAATGATTGATGGAGCCAGGTGTTATAGACGGCATCGTCCTCCATGAAGATGTTAATGAGACGAATGCAGATGGCAATATCGCGCACAACTATAGCATTATTTTCTAGATGTCCTTCGCGTTTGATGCAGTCGTGCATACGTTGGAGTTTTTCCTTTTCCAGTGCTATGAGGTAGCCATTATCCCAGTCTTGATCGTTGGCCAGTAGTCGTTTATAGGCATGAAAAGGGCTTTTTCTCTTCATCTTTCTCATTTTATTTGGCTACAAAAATACGAAATCTTCTTGACAATAATACATAATTAATATAAAAATATGGAAATCGCACAAAATTTTACCATCAATCACATACGGCTGAAGCCCAACAACTATGTATCTCTTGAAACTAGAGGTTCCCGCCCTCTGAAAATGTATGTATTTAGGAAGCCAATAATGATTAGATAAAGAGGTGAACAAAATAGCAGTACTTCAGATTTTCAGCGTTTTTTAAAACATTTCGTGCAGAATTTGTGAAGCGCGTGGGCACAATCAGAGGCCTCCCACGCAGATGCCTTTCCTTTGTGTAATGATGAAGCAGGGTGGCATGTCCGTAGGAGCGCCTCTTAAATGTCAGAGTCGGTCTTGCTTATATGCATGACAACGGGATGAGCCGCTATATGGAAAACAATGATAATGAGGGATGGGAGTAACCTGGGGAATACTAACTGAAGATGAGAACACGCTGATAAAGAGGTTAACAAGATAGAAATACTTTGGTTTTCCGCTGAATTTCGGAAGTTGTACTTCGGATTTTCGCTGAATTTCGGAAGTAGCACTTCGGATTTTCAGCGTTTTTTTAAACATTTCGTGCAGAATTTGTGAAGCGCGTGTGCACTCCGGCATTTACTGCCACCCTGCACCCCCTTTAAATAAAGGTAAGGTGGCAGAGTGGCAGTAATATCTATGGCCGCCAATGCTTGGATTAGCGTTGGCGGTCATTAATGTTCTTGATGTTGTAGATCTTGAACCAAGGACTCTTGGGATCGCTACGATAGACGGAAGACATGGGTACGTAGAAGATGGCCTGCCGTTGCGTGGCCTTGCCGAAAGAACTCTTCTTGATCTTCACCGGCTTTCCGGCACGTATGATGACCGTCATGAGCGAATGGCAGTTGTTGAAGGCATCGCCACCGATTTCCTCCACGCTGCTTGGAATGTCTATCATGCCCAGAGAACTACATCCGTTGAAAGCATCGGAATTGATGTCTTTGACAGAGTAGGGGATTTCAATCTCGGGAAGCGCCGAACAGTTCTTGAAAGCCTTTGAAGGAATTTCTTTAATGCCGTTAGGTATGTTCACTATTCTCAGGTTGTTACAGTCTTCGAAGACGCTGCTTCCCAACGATCGCACGCTGTTGGGAATGAAAAGGCTGTCGAGGCTTGCACAACCCTTGAAAGCATCGTGGTCAATGCCTTTGATGGAGTTGGTGATATTTACTTCCTTCAGGCTGGCGCATCCCTCGAAAAGGCTGTTGGCAATATTGTCCATGCTGGTAGTGAAAGAGAAGCGGCGGAGCGAGGTGCAATTCTTGAATGCCACCCATCCGATGGCTTTCACGCTATTGGGTATTTCGATCTCTTCGAGTGAAGAACAGTCTTGGAAACAGGAATAGCCAATCTTCTCCAAGCCAGCGGGGAGCGTCACGTCTTTCAGGCTTGAGCATCCCAAGAAAAGGTTGTAGGGTAGCGATGTGATGGTTGCGGGGATGGTGATTTCCTCAAGGGCGGTACATTTCTTGAACGCCCCTTGTCCGATGCTTGTGATGTCATCGTGGAGATTGATGGTCTTCAGGTTGCTGCATCCGGCAAAGGTGCTGCTTTCAATCTTTCTGACGGAGGCAGGGATGGTGATCTGTTCCAGACTGGTGCAGTCTTCGAATGCGCCGGAACCAATTTCTGTGATGCCGTTGGGGATGGTGATGGCCGTCACGGCCGAACAGCCTTTGAAGGCGCCGCCATCGATTTCTTCTACGAAATAGGTCACACTGTCAACGGTTATCTTTTCGGGAATGATAATTTCTCCATTATAGATTCCTTTGCCGGCAATCACTCTGGCCTCCTGCTTTTTGGCATCGAGCTTGTAATTGATGCCGTCCACGTTGGTGGTGGGTGATTTTTTCAAAATGTCAGTCACAGGCGGAAGGGAAGTGGCCGAAATGTTAGTAGTTGAGGCTAATGCCAATGCGAAAAATGCGGTTTTAAAAGACTTCAGTTTCATTTTGTTATTTTTTGGTGTTTTGTTTCTGCTTGCAAATATAATCAATTTTGCGAAAAGACATAGAATAAATTCGAGAAACTTGCAAACTATTGCGAAAAATTTACTATCTTTGCACCGCTTTTAGCAAAAACTGCTTGTGTCAAGCGGACAAATCATAACAATTACACATATATATGTATTTCACTTTGTTTATTACCGTCATCTTGACGGCTGTTGTCTTGGTAGTCGGGGCTTACGTGATAGCGAAGCTTATCGGTCCCCGTTCCTACAACAAGCTGAAAGGTGAACCGTTCGAGTGTGGTATTCCCACTCGGGGCTCTTCCTGGCTGCCTGTTTCGATAGGATACTACCTGTTTGCTATCCTTTTCCTCATGTTCGATGTGGAGACACTTTTCCTCTATCCTTGGGCAGTGGTGGTTAAGGAGTTTGGAACGATGGCTCTTGTGAGCATTGGTTTCTTCCTGTTAGTACTTGTATTTGGCCTGGCATACGCCTGGCGGAAAGGAGCGTTGGAATGGAAGTAAGAAAACCGAAAATCAAGGCTTTGCCCTACGAGGAGTTTAAGGACAACGAATCGTTGGAGAAGATTGTTGACGAGCTCCATGAGGGCGGCGTCAATGTGGTGATGGGTTCCCTTGATCAGATGATCAACTGGGGACGTTCCAACTCTCTGTGGTCGCTCACTTTCGCTACTTCGTGTTGCGGCATCGAGTTCATGGCCTGCGGATGTGCACGCTATGACTTCTCACGCTTCGGCTTCGAGGTGACGCGTAACTCTCCCCGACAGGCCGATCTTATTATGTGTGCCGGAACGATTACCCACAAGATGGCTCCTGCCCTGAAGCGTCTCTACGACGAGATGGCCGAGCCCAAGTATGTGGTGGCCGTGGGTGGCTGTGCCATCAGCGGCGGACCGTTCAAGTCGAGCTATCACGTGGTGCAGGGCATCGAGGAGATTGTTCCTGTGGATGTGTTTATCCCTGGCTGTCCTCCGCGTCCAGAGGCCATTCTCTATGGCATGATGCAGTTGCAGCGCAAGGTGAAGATCGAGAAATTCTTCGGCGGCTCTAACCACAAGCAGACCAAGGAAGAGGCCAAGCTGGGCGTTTCCAACGAGGAACTCATCTACGGTCGCGGCGGCAAGAAGCCTATCATTGTGACCGACGTGCCCGAGGAAGTTGTTGCCGAGATGAAGGCTAGTCAGACTAGTATTCCTAGTGAACCTAGTGTTCTTAATCAAGAAGGAAAGGAGGCCGCACAATGAAACTTGAACATTTAGTATTCGATTTCGATAAGTTTGCCGCCGAGATGGCAAACCTCAAGGAGAAGAAGCATTTTGACTATCTGGTCACCATCGTGGGTGAGGACTTCGGCGAGGAAGGACTGGGATGCGTGTATATCCTGGAGAACACGGAGAGCCATGAGCGTTGCTCGGTGAAGATGATTGCCCGCTGTCAGGTTTGCGGCGACGGCAATGCCATGAACGGCACCGGCGACACCGATGGACAGACCTTGTATTATATTCCAACAGTCACCCATCTCTGGAAAGGTGCCGACCTGCTGGAGCGTGAGGTGTACGATTTCCTGGGCATCGTCTTCCTGGGCCATAAGGACATGCGCCGCCTGTTCCTCCGCAATGACTTTGAGGGATGGCCTCTGCGCAAGAACTTCAAGGCTTCAGGCAAATATACGCTTGAGGACGACGTGGAGCCAGACTATGGCCTGGAGTATTTCATCGATGACCGCGGCGTGCTTCAGTCAAAGCAGAACCGTCTGTTCGGTCCCGACGACTATGTGATCAACATCGGTCCTCAGCACCCCAGTACCCACGGTGTGCTCCGTCTGCAGACGGTGCTCAACGGTGAGATCGTGAAGCGTGTTTATCCCCATCTGGGCTATATCCACCGTGGTATTGAGAAGATGTGGGAATCTATGACCTATCCTCAGACCTTGGCTTTAACCGACCGTCTTAACTACCTCTGTGCCATGCAGCAACGCCACGCACTGGTAGGCGTGATTGAAGAAGCCATGGGTGTGGAACTTACAGACCGTATTCACGTCATCCGTACCATTATGGACGAGTTGCAGCGTCTGGACAGCCACTTGCTGTTCACTTCATGCTGTGCTCAGGATCTGGGTGCGCTGACCGCTTTCCTCTATGGAATGCGCGACCGTGAGCACGTGCTCAACGTGATGGAGGAAACCACTGGCGGTCGTCTCATTCAGAACTATTATAGAATAGGTGGACTCCAGGACGATATTGATCCTAACTTCGTGAAGAACTGTAAGGATCTCGTGAAGTATCTGCGTCCGATGATTCAGGAGTATATGGACGTCTTTGGCGACAACATCATCACGCACAACCGTCTGGAGCAGGTAGGCCCGATGAGCCTTGAGGACTGCATCAACTACGGTGTGACCGGTCCTGCCGGACGTGCTGCCGGATGGAAGAACGATGTGCGCAAGAACCATCCATACGATTGCTACGACAAAGTGGAGTGGGAGCAGATTACTGCTGACTCTTGCGACTCTATGGGCCGCTATATGGTTCACATCAACGAGATGTACCAGAGCCTCAATATCATCGAACAACTCATCGACAATATTCCTGAGGGTGACTTCTACGTGAAGCAGAAGCCTATCATCAAGGTGCCCGAGGGTCAGTGGTACTACTCCGTGGAGGGTGCTGCCGGAGAGTTCGGTGTCTATCTCGATTCTAAGGGCGACAAGAGTCCTTTCCGCATGAAGATGCGCCCCATGGGTCTCTCGCTCGTTGGTGCGCTTGACCCCATGCTGCGCGGCCAGAAGATTGCCGACCTCGTCACCACGGGTGCAGCCATCGACATAGTTATTCCTGACATTGACAGATAAAGGTATGGAACATATATTTGATTTTTCTATCGTTACGAAATGGTTCGACGAGTTGCTGAGAGTCACCCTGGGTCTCAACAGCTTCTGGACCATTCTGATTGAGTGTGTGCTGGTAGGCCTGTTGATACTGACAGCCTATGCGGTCATAGCTATGGTGCTGATTTTCATGGAACGTAAGGTTTGCGCCTACTTCCAGTGCCGTATCGGCCCGGTTCGTGTAGGCCCCTGGGGACTGCTTCAGGTGGTGGCCGACGTGCTGAAGATGCTCATCAAGGAGATTTTCTTCGTTGACAAGGCCGACAAACTGCTCTATGCCATTGCGCCTTTCCTTGTGATTATCGGTTCGGTGGGTGCTTTCTGCTTCCTGCCCTGGAACCGTGGTGCTGAGATTCTCGATTTCAACGTGGGTATCTTCCTGCTGACAGCTATCTCTTCGATAGGCGTCGTGGGAATCTTCCTCGCTGGTTGGGCTTCCAACAATAAGTATTCCGTGGTTTCGGCCATGCGTGCCGCCGTGCAGATGATTTCCTATGAGATGTCGCTCTGCCTCTGCCTGATTACCGCTGTCATCCTGACGGGTACGATGCAGGTGAGTGGTATCGTGGAGAGTCAGGCCGGTCCTTGGGGATGGCTCATCGTTCGCGGCCATATTCCCGCCATCATTGCCTTCGTGGTGTTTATCATCGCCGGTAATGCCGAGGCCAACCGTGGCCCGTTCGATATGGCTGAGGCCGAGAGTGAGCTGACCGCTGGTCACCACACGGAGTATAGCGGTATGGGCTTCGGTTACTTCTATCTGGCTGAGTTCCTCAACATGTTCATCATTGCCGGTATCGCCGCTATGGTGTTCCTTGGCGGATGGGCTCCCGTGCAGATAGGCGTTGAGGGCTTCGACACCGTGATGCAATACATTCCCGGTATCGTATGGTTTATGGGCAAGGCTTTCTTCATCGTTTGGCTGATGATGTGGATCAAGTGGACATTCCCACGTCTGCGTATTGACCAGATCCTGAAGTTAGAGTGGAAGTACCTCATGCCGCTGGCCCTGCTCAACCTTGTACTGATGACCGTAGTAGTGGCCTTTGGCCTTCATTGGTAATAGCTAGTAAACTAGGAATACTAGATAACTAGAAAAAGTATAATAGAAATGGAAGATAAAAATAAGACATATTTCAGCGAACTCGGACATGCCCTGAAGACTTTGGCTGTAGGTATGAAGACCACCATCAAGGAGTATGGCAAGGACTACTGGACCAACAAGTCAACGGAGCAATATCCCGAGAACCGCAAGACCACACTCCATGTGTCTGTCCGTCATCGCGGACGCCTCGTGTTCAAGCGCAACGAGGACGGCAGCTATAAGTGTACGGCTTGCACGCTTTGCGAGAAGTCATGCCCTAACGGCACGATTAAGATTGTCTCGCACATGGCCGAAGATCCCGAAACAGGACGCAAGAAGAAGGTGCTCGACGATTACCGTTACGACCTTGGCGACTGCATGTTCTGCCAGCTCTGCACCAATGCCTGCAACTTCGATGCCATTGAGTTTACCAACGATTTTGAGAATGCCGTCTTTGACCGCAACCAACTGGTGCTCCATCTCGACAAGGAGGTCTATCAGGGAGGTTCCCTGCCCAATCTTCTCGATGGCGGTGCTGAATGGCAGGTCGGCAAGTTTAACACCAAAACGAAATAATCAGGAATATGGCAAATACAGTTATGTTTTTTATTCTCGCCGTTGTGATCCTGGCATCAGCCGTGCTTTGTGTCACTACGAAGCGAATCATGAGAGCGGCCACCTTCCTGCTGTTCGTTCTCTTTGGCATTGCAGGACTCTATTTCCTGCTCGACTACACCTACCTGGGTGCTGCTCAGATAGCCGTCTATGCCGGTGGCGTGACGATGATTTACATCTTCGCCATCCAGCTGGTAAGCAAGCAGACCCTGCAGGGACTGGTGGAGCGTATGAAGGGCAGCCGCATCGCCTTTGGCGCCTTGGTGGCCCTTGTTGGTTTCTTCACCACGGTGGTAGTGTTCTTAAAGAATCATTTTTACAATAACTTTATGCTCACAGGTGACAAAGAAGTAGGCATGAAGGAAATCGGACATGCACTGGTAGGTGCCGACAAGTACGGCTACGTGCTGCCTTTCGAGTTCATTTCCATCTTCCTGCTGGCTTGCATCATCGGCGGCATCATGATTTCAAGAAAGGAGTAATTGCGTTATGGTACCAGTAGAATATTTCTTCGTGCTTAGTGCACTGCTGTTCTTCATCGGCGTATTCGGCTTCATCAGCCGTCGCAACCTGATTGCGATGCTCATTTCCGTGGAGTTGATTCTCAATGCCGTTGACCTGAATTTTGCGGCTATCAACCGCATTGTCTATCCTGAGGCATTGGAAGGCTTCTTCTTTACGCTGTTCTCTATCGGTGTGAGTGCCGCCGAGACAGCCGTTGCCGTGGCTATCATCATCAATGTTTACCGCAACTATCATAGTGACCAGGTGAACTCGATTGAAAACATGAAGTGGTAATCCTAATGAATTAAGAATCAAGTTAAGAATTAAGATTTATGGACTATACATATTCAATCCTGATCCTGCTCATGCCATTGATCTCGTTCCTCATTCTGGGACTTGCGGGTATGAAAATGTCGCATAAGACGGCAGGACTCATCGGCACCTGTTCATTGGGTGTGGTGACACTGGTGAGCTATCTGACAGCCTTCACCTATTTTACAGCTGATCGTCTGGCCGACGGTACGTTTGCCACGATTGTGCCCTACAATTTCACTTGGCTGCCTCTGGGTCGTCTGCATTTCGATCTCGGCATCTTGCTCGATCCTATTTCGGTGATGATGCTGGTGGTTATCTCGACGGTTTCCCTCATGGTACATATCTATTCGTTCGGCTATATGCACGGCGAGAAGGGTTTCCAGCGCTACTATGCTTTCCTGAGCCTCTTCTCGATGTCTATGCTTGGCCTGGTATTGGCCACCAACATCTTCCAGATGTATCTCTTCTGGGAGTTGGTGGGTGTGAGCTCTTATCTGCTCATCGGCTTCTACTATCCCACACATGCTGCCGTGGCTGCCTCTAAGAAGGCATTCATCGTGACGCGCTTTGCCGATATGTTCTTCCTCATCGGTATCCTCATCTTCGGTTACTATGTCCAGTCGTTCAGTTTCTCATTCGTGGGAACCGATATCGTGATGGGCAATGGAACGGAGCCTTTCATCCAGGCAAATGTGGCCAAGGCCATTGCTGCCGGTGGCTTTATCATCCCAACCGCACTGGTACTGATGTTTATCGGTGGTGCCGGTAAGAGTGCCATGTTCCCGTTGCACATCTGGCTTCCGGATGCTATGGAGGGCCCGACGCCTGTATCTGCACTCATCCATGCCGCAACGATGGTTGTAGCCGGTGTGTTCCAGATTGCCCGTATGTTCCCCTTGTGGATTCAGTACGCTCCGGGTTCGATGAGCATCATCGTGTGGGTAGGTGTCTTCACCGCTTTCTATGCCGCCGCCGTGGCTTGTGCACAGAGCGACATCAAGCGTGTGCTGGCCTTCTCCACCATTTCTCAGATAGCCTTTATGATGGTGGCCCTGGGTGTTAGTCTGCCCGGTCATCATGGTGCCGCGCTCGACAATCATGCCCAGCTGGGCTATATGGCTGGTATGTTCCACCTGTTCACCCACGCCATGTTCAAGGCCTGCTTGTTCCTCTGTGCCGGATGTATCATCCATGCCGTTCACTCCAACGAGATGAGCGTGATGGGTGGCTTGCGCAAGTATATGCCCGTGACGCATTACACGTTCCTCATCAGTTGTCTGGCCATTGCCGGTATTCCGTTCTTCTCGGGTTTCTGCTCGAAGGATGAGATTATCACCGCCTGCTTTGAGTACAGTCCCTGGGTAGGTTGGATTATGACTGGCATTGCCGCCATGACCGCCTTCTATATGTTCCGTCTCTACTATGGCATCTTCTGGGGAACCGAGAACAAGGAAGCCCATGAGCATCATACGCCCCACGAGGCTCCTGCCACGATGACCGTGCCCCTGATCATCCTCTGCTGCATCACGATGGGCGTGGGTATCTATTCCACCATTGCCGGATTCGCAGGGTGGGGTGGTAACTTCGGCGACTTCGTGAGTGCTACCGGAGCTCCCTATACGATTCATTTCGATACCAAGATAGCCATCACCTCTACGGTGATTGCCATCCTGAGCATCTGCCTGGCCACCTATATATATAAAGGTGAAAGCCAGCCGATCGCTGATCGCCTCTACAAGCAATTCCCCCGTCTCCATCGCGCTGCTTACAAGCGTTTCTACATGGATGAGGTGTGGATGTATTTCACGCACAAGATTGTCTTCCGTTGCTTCTCCCGCCCGATAGCATGGTTCGACCGTCATGTGGTTGACGGCACGTTCAACTTCATGGCATGGGGAGCCAACGAGGCTGGTGAGAGCCTGCGTCCCTGGCAGAGTGGTGATGTGCGTCAGTATGCCGTATGGTTCCTCACCGGAACGGTGGCTCTGGCCCTTGTACTGCTTGCGATGTAATAACGAAATGACGTAATGACGTAATAACGATATAACGAAAATGAGTATATTAACATTATTTGTAGTAATCCCCGCCCTGATGCTGCTTGGCCTCTGGCTTGCGCGCAATCTCAGTCAGGTGCGTGGTGTGATGGTGGCAGGCTCTTCTTGTTTGCTTGCCTTGTCCATCTGGCTTACGGTCTATTTCGTTCAGCAGCGTGCAGCCGGCAACAATGCCGAGATGCTGCTCACGTATGCCGTAGATTGGTTCAAGCCGCTGAATATCAAATATGCCGTGGGCGTTGATGGTATCTCCGTTGTGATGTTGCTGCTTTCGAGCATCATCGTCTTCACTGGAACCTTTGCCTCCTGGCAGCTGAAGCCGCTCACGAAGGAATATTTCCTTTGGTTCACTCTGCTTTCCACGGGTGTGTTCGGTTTCTTCATCTCCGTGGATATGTTCACGATGTTCATGTTCTATGAGGTGGCCCTCATTCCTATGTATCTGCTCATCGGTGTATGGGGTTCTGGCAACAAGGAGTATGCTGCCATGAAACTGACGCTGATGCTCATGGGAGGTTCGGCCCTGCTCATCCTCGGCATTCTCGGCATCTACTTCTTCAGCGGAGCCGACACGATGATTGTCACCGAGATTGCCGCCAAGCATAACATTCCCGTCAACATCCAGAAGATATTCTTCCCCTTCATTTTCATCGGTTTCGGTGTGCTGGGTGCTTTGTTCCCCTTCCACACTTGGTCACCCGATGGTCATGCTTCGGCACCTACTGCCGTCTCGATGCTCCACGCCGGTGTGCTGATGAAACTCGGAGGCTACGGTTGTTTCCGTGTGGCTATGTATCTGCTTCCTGATGCAGCTCAGCAGTTGGGATGGATATTCCTTATCCTGACTACGATCTCCGTGGTTTACGGAGCGCTCAGTGCCTGTGTACAGACCGACCTGAAGTACATCAATGCTTACTCTTCGGTATCGCATTGCGGCCTGGTGCTCTTCGCCCTGCTGATGATGACCCGCACCAGTTGTACGGGTGCTATCCTGCAGATGCTTTCCCACGGTCTGATGACGGCTCTCTTCTTTGCCCTCATCGGTATGATCTACGGACGTGCCCACACCCGTGACGTGCGCTATCTCGGCGGTTTGATGAAGATCATGCCGTTCCTTGCCTGCGGCTATGTCATTGCCGGTCTGGCCAACCTCGGTCTTCCCGGATTCTCCGGTTTCATTGCTGAGATGACCATCTTCGTAGGCTCGTTTGAGAATGCCGATGTATTCCACCGTACCTGCACCATCATTGCTTGTACTTCCATCGTAGTGACAGCCGTCTATATCCTCCGCGTAGTGGGAAAGATACTTTTCCAGAAGGTGGACTATCCTCATTGTGACACCGTTACGCTGACCGATGCTACTTGGGACGAGCGTGTTGCAGTCATCTGCCTCATTGCCTGTGTGGCCGGTCTCGGCTGCTTCCCGCTGATGTTCAGCTACATCATCGATAGTGGCGTAGGAAGTATTTTGTCTAACATCTTAACAGCAAGTATGTAATTATGAACTACGGACAATTCTTTAATATGATTCCCGAGACCTGCCTGGTGCTGATGCTCATCATCACCTTTGCTATGGATTTCGTCCTCGGATACGACTTGAAGAAAAAGCAGCAGAACGATGATGCCGATCATCTGAACATGCTCGCTTCGGTGATGATGCTCATCCTGACCGTCATCTGCTTTACTTCGATTGACAGCTGCAATCCTCAGATCGAGGCTTTCGGCGGCATGTATGTGGCCACCCAGGCTGCTATGGTGATGAAAACCATCCTTGCTGCCGGTACGCTCATCGTATGCATTCAGGCCCGCCAGTGGCTTTCCCGTCCTGACACCTCGTTCAAGGCCGGCGAGTTCTACATGCTTGTAGAGAGCACCCTGCTCGGTATGTTCGTGATGATGTCTTCCGGACATTTCCTGATGTTCTTCCTCGGATTGGAGATGGCTTCCGTGCCGATGGCCTGCCTCGTAGGTCTTGACAAGTATCGTCACAACAGCGCCGAGGCCGCCGCCAAGTTCATCCTCACGGCAACGTTCTCCAGCGGTGTGATGCTCTATGGCATCTCGATGCTCTATTGTGCCACCGGAACGCTCTATTTCGATGAATTCTCCCAGAAACTCTTTCAGAGCATCCGCATCTATCCCTCAGCCCTCTCCATCGTTGGTCTGGTATTCTTTGCCAGCGGCCTGGGCTTCAAGATTTCTCTGGTGCCCTTCCATTTCTGGACGGCCGATACCTATCAGGGCGCACCTACCACCGTCACGGGCTATCTCAGCGTCATCTCGAAGGGTGCAGCTGCCTTCACGCTCTGCGTCATCCTGATGAAGGCCTTCCCCGCTATGATTGACCAGTGGGAGATGTGGCTCTATATCGTCATCGTGCTTTCCATCACCGTGGCCAACCTCTTTGCCATCCGTCAGAGCGAACTCAAGCGATTCATGGCTTTCAGTTCTATCTCTCAGGCAGGCTATATCATGCTGGCCGTGGTGGGCAATAGCGCTTATGGCGTGGCAGCCCTGTCATACTATGTGCTTATCTACGTGGTGGCCAATATGGCTGTCTTCACGGTGATTAGTGCCGTTGAGGAAGCCAATGGCGGCCGTACCGATATGGATGCTTACAACGGATTCTATCAGACCAACCCGAAGCTCTCGTTGCTGATGACCTTGGCCTTGTTCTCCTTGGCAGGCATTCCTCCCTTCGCCGGTATGTTCTCCAAGTTCTTCGTGTTCATGGCAGCTGCCCAGGAGGGTTCCTATGCATCCTATTTCGTGGTATTCATCGCGTTGATCAATACCGTAGTGTCACTCTACTACTACCTGCTCATCGTGAAGGCCATGTATATCAAGGCAGAAGACAACCCGCTTCCCACCTTCCAGACAACCACGAGCACCAAGCTGGCTCTCGGCATCTGCACGGCCGGCATCCTGCTCTTCGGTATCTGTTCGATCTTCTACGACTGGATTTATCAGGCCGTCTAAGCCTGAAGCCAATCATATTCATTTTAGAGGAGCACCGGCCTATGGGTTGGTGCTCTTTTTGTTGCCACCAAGAGGCGACATACGGGAATAGGAGGGGGATTGATGATTTTTTTCATTATTTAACAGGGGGAAAGTGGATTCTGGACGTATTCTAAAATAAAAATAAGACATATTATTATAATTATAAGAAATGGCAAATAGATATTTATTAGGATTCGATGTGGGCAGTTCATCTGTCAAGGCATCACTCGTTGACGCAGACACCGGTGTTTGCGCCGCTACTGCTTTCTATCCTGAAAAAGAGGCTCCCATCATGGCCGTCAAGGCCGGTTGGGCAGAGCAAGACCCCCAGATGTGGTGGGACAATGCCAAGCTTTCGTTGAAGAAGATTATGGCTGATGCCGGTGCTTCGGCCGACGACATCAAGGCTATCGGTATTTCCTATCAGATGCACGGACTGGTGTGCGTGGACAAGAACCAGCAGGTGCTCCGTCCGAGTATTATCTGGTGCGACTCGCGTGCCGTGCCCTATGGCGAGAAGGCCTTCAACGACCTCGGTGCCGACCAGTGTCTCGGTCATCTGCTGAACTCTCCCGGAAACTTCACGGCCGCCAAGCTGGCTTGGGTGAAGGAGAACGAGCCCGAGCTGTTTGATAAGATTGACAAGATCCTGCTCCCCGGCGACTATATCGCCATGCGACTGAGCGGTGTGGCCAACACCACCATCAGCGGACTGTCCGAGGGTATGATGTGGGACTTCAAGGACAAGAAGCCCGCCAAGTTCCTGCTCGACTATTTCGGATTCCCCGAGGATGTAGTGGCCGATATCGTGCCCACCTTCTCCATTCAGAGCACCGTATGCAAGGCAGCCGCCGAAGAACTCGGCCTGAAGGAAGGTACACCTATTTCATATCGTGGCGGTGACCAGCCCAACAATGCTCTTTCGCTCAACGTGTTCAACCCCGGCGAGATTGCATCTACGGCCGGAACGAGCGGCGTAGTATATGGCGTGCTCGGCGAGGCCAACTACGACCCGAAGAGCCGTGTGAACACCTTCGCTCACGTGAACTACACGAAAGAACTGGATCGTCTGGGCGTGCTGCTCTGCATCAACGGAACGGGCATCCTGAATGCCTGGGTGCGCCGCAACGTGGCCCCCGAGGGCATTTCCTATAGCGAGATGAACGACATGATGGCCAATATCCCCATCGGCTCCGAGGGCGTGAGCATCATTCCGTTCGGAAACGGTGCCGAGCGCGTGTTGGAGAATCGCGAGGTGGGTTGCTCCATCAACGGCATCAACTTCAACAAGCACTCCAAGGCCCACATCATGCGTGCCGCCCAGGAAGGCATCGTCTTCTCGTTCTGCTACGGCATGGAAGTGATGCAAAAGATGGGCATGGACATCAAGAAGATTCACGCCGGCAAGGCCAATATGTTTCTCTCCGACATCTTCCGCAACACGCTGGCCAGCGTGAGCGGAGCCACCATCGAGCTCTACGAGACCGATGGCTCGGTAGGTGCAGCCAAGGGTGCCGGTATGGGTTGTGGCATCTATAAGGACAATAATGAGGCATTTGCCACGTTAAAGAAATTAGCGGTGATAGAGCCCGATGCCCAGAACAAGGATGCCTACCTCAACGCCTATGCCGAATGGAAGGCCAATCTGGAGCAGATTATCAAGAGTTAAGGATTTAGAATTTAGCATTCAGATTTTTCGGCTTTGCCGATCATCCAATTAAGAATTATCAATTTAAGGATTTATAAACCTAATTTTAAAATCAACTATTATGGCAAAAGAGTATTTTCCACAAATTGGAAAGATTCCCTTCGAGGGAAAAGACAGTAAGAACCCCCTGGCATTCCACTACTATGATGCAGAGAAGGTAGTGCTGGGCAAGACCATGAAAGAGTGGCTGCGCTTCGCTATGGCTTGGTGGCACACACTCGGACAGGCTTCAGCAGACCCCTTCGGAGGCCAGACCCGCAGCTACGAGTGGGATAAGGCAGACAACGCCGTTCAGCGCGCAAAGGATAAGATGGACGCTGGTTTCGAAATCATGAATAAGCTCGGCATCGAGTTCTTCTGCTTCCACGATGTTGACCTCGTTGAAGAGGGCAGCTCTGTTGAGGAGTATGAGGCTAACATGAAGGCCATCACCGACTATGCCCAGCAGAAGCTGGCCGAGAACCCTGGCATCAAGCTGCTCTGGGGTACGGCTAACGTGTTCGGCAACAAGCGCTACATGAACGGTGCTTCCACCAACCCCGACTTCGATGTTGTGGCTCGTGCTATCGTTCAGATCAAGAATGCCATCGATGCTACCATCAAGCTCGGTGGTCAGAACTATGTGTTCTGGGGTGGACGTGAGGGCTACATGAGCCTGCTCAACACCGACCAGAAGCGCGAGAAGGAGCACATGGCCCGCATGCTGACTATGGCCCGCGACTATGCTCGCTCAAAGGGATTCACCGGCACGTTCCTCATCGAGCCTAAGCCCATGGAGCCCACAAAGCACCAGTATGATGTTGACACCGAGACCGTTATCGGCTTCCTGAAGGCTCACGGCCTGGAGAAGGACTTCAAGGTGAACATCGAGGTGAACCACGCCACACTCGCCGGCCACACCTTCGAGCACGAGCTCTGCTGCGCCGTTGACAACGGTATGCTCGGTTCTATCGATGCTAACCGCGGTGATGCCCAGAACGGTTGGGATACTGACCAGTTCCCCATCGATAACTATGAGCTCACTCAGGCTATGCTTCAGATCATCCGCAACGGTGGTCTCGGCAATGGTGGTACCAACTTCGACGCCAAGATGCGCCGCAACTCTACTGATCCTGAGGATGTATTCATCGCTCACATCAGCGGTATGGACGCTATGGCACGCGCACTCGAGAACGCTGCTGCCATCATCGAGGACGGCACGCTCTGCAACATGGTCAAGGAGCGCTACGCTTCGTTCGACGCCGGCAAGGGTAAGGAGTTCGAAGAGGGCAAGCTCTCACTCGAGGATGTTTACGAGTACGGCAAGAAGGTTGACGAGCCTAAGCTGACCTCCGGTAAGCAGGAGCTCTACGAGACCATCGTGGCCTGGTTTGCCAAATAAGTCTCGCTGACTATCGCTATTGAGCGCAAAACGTATGAGGATTTTCCTTGCGTTTTGCGCTTTTTCATTTATTTTCGGCTTATTCTTTGGGGAAGTCGGAAATATTGATTATTTTTGCAAATTATTATTAAGTATTCATTTATCTGATGGCTTACAAGAATAATCACTTAGTTATTATGGCCGGCGGCGTTGGAAGCCGTTTCTGGCCGATGAGCACCGCCGAGAAGCCCAAGCAGTTTATTGATGTGCTGGGTGTAGGGCGCACGCTTCTCCAGCTGACGCTTGATCGTTTCAAAGGCATTTGCGACCCGCAAAACGTGTGGGTGGTGACCAACGAGAAGTATGCCGACATCGTGCGCCAGCAGCTACCCGAGGTGCCTGCCGGAAACGTGCTTTGTGAGCCCTGCCGCCGCAACACGGCCCCCTGCATCGCCTACGTCAGTTGGCGCATCAAGAAGAAAGACCCCAAGGCCAACGTGGTGGTGACGCCCAGCGACCATATCGTGGTCAACGGTGAAGAGTTCCGCCGTGTGGTCAACCAATGCATGAAGTTCACGAGCGAGACCGATGCCATCGTAACGCTTGGCATGAAGCCCACACGTCCCGAAACCGGCTACGGCTATATTCAGGCCGATCTCTCTACGAGCAGCCCGCGCAACAAGGAGATTTTCCGGGTGGATTCATTCCGTGAGAAACCCAGCCAGGAGAAGGCTATGGAATACATCCGCAACAAGTCGTACTTCTGGAATGCCGGCATCTTCATCTGGGGTGTAGGCACCATCGTCAACGCCTTCCGTGTGTATCAGCCCGCCATCAATCGCGTCTTTGAGAGCCTGCTGCCCGTCTATGGCACGCCTCGAGAGCAGGAGGAGATCAACAAGCGTTTCCCCGAATGCGAGAGCATCTCGGTTGACTATGCCATCATGGAGAAGGCCGAGGAGATATTCGTATGCCCCGCCGACTTCGGATGGAGCGACCTGGGCACGTGGGGCTCCCTCTTGGCTCAGACCAAGAAAGACCTCTACGGCAATAGCATCATCGGCGAGAACGTGAACCTATACGACACCCACAATAGCATCATCCACACCCTCGACCATAAGCGCGTGGTGGTGCAGGGACTCGATGGCTACATCGTGGCCGAGTCCGACGGGCGCCTGCTGATCTGCAAGCTCTCCGAGGAGCAACGCATACGCCAGTTCTCGGGAGAAGAGTAAGCCTCAATGAAAGTTTTGGAGTGCCCTTTCAGGGCAGAAATCTGACAAATCTTATACTCTAACCCGAACAAGAGTTTTAAATAATTTGTAAGATTTCTCGCCGTAGGCGACTCCTTATTATTTAATTAATAGAAAAAGCCCCGGACAGATTTTCCCCCTCGGGGGATAAAAAGGGGGGTCGTTATGGAAAAGAAAGTAGCATTAATTACTGGAATCACAGGTCAGGACGGCAGTTACCTGGCCGAGTTCCTCATTCAGAAAGGATATGAGGTGCATGGCCTCCTGCGCCGTTCCTCATCGTTTAATACCGGGCGCATTGAGCACCTCTATCTCGACGAGTGGGTGCGCGACATGAAGAAATCGCGTCTGGTGAACCTCCATTGGGCCGACATGACCGACTCGTCGTCTTTGATCCGTATCATCGGCGAGACCAAGCCCACCGAAATCTACAACCTGGCCGCTCAGAGCCACGTGAAGGTTTCGTTCGACGTGCCCGAATACACGGCCGATACCGATGCCGTGGGCGTGCTCCGTCTGCTCGAAGCCGTGCGCATCTGCGGACTCGAACACAAGTGCCGCATCTATCAGGCCAGCACCTCCGAACTCTACGGCAAGGTGCAGGAAGTGCCCCAATCGGAAACCACGCCCTTCTATCCGCGTTCGCCTTATTCCGTGGCCAAGCTCTACGGCTTCTGGATCATGAAGAACTACCGTGAATCCTACGGCATGTATTGTTGCAACGGAATCCTCTTCAACCACGAGAGTGAGCGCCGAGGCGAGACCTTTGTCACCCGCAAGATCACCCTGGCCGCAGCCCGCATCGCCCAGGGGCAGCAGGATAAGCTCTATCTGGGCAACCTCAACGCCCTTCGCGACTGGGGTTATGCCAAGGACTACGTGGAGTGCATGTGGCTCATCCTTCAGCAGCCCGAGCCCGATGACTTCGTGATTGCTACGGGCGAATACCACACCGTCCGCGAGTTTGCCACCCTGGCCTTTAAGGAAGTGGGCATCGAACTCCGTTGGGAAGGCGAAGGGCTGAATGAGAAGGGCATCTGTGCAAAAACTCTCAACCCTCAACTCTCAACTCTCAACTTAGAGGGCAAAGCCCTCGTGGAGGTCGACCCCAAGTATTTCCGTCCGGCAGAAGTGGATCAGTTGCTTGGCGATCCCACAAAGGCAAAAACAAAATTAGGATGGAATCCGCGAAAGACCACTTTTGAGCAGCTGGTTAAAATTATGGTCGATCATGATATGAAAAAAGTGAAAAAGCTCTACCTAAAATCAAAAATCGATGACTAAGATGACACTCGGTAAGAATAGTAAGATTTTTGTAGCGGGACACCACGGCCTTGTGGGTTCCGCTATTTGGAATAACCTGAAGAGTAGGGGATACACCAACCTCGTGGGGCGCACCCATCAGGAACTGGACCTGATGGACCCCGTGGCCGTGAGGCAATTCTTCGATGAAGAGCAGCCCGATGCCGTAGTCCTGGCCGCGGCCCATGTGGGCGGCATCATGGCCAACCTGCAATACCGCGCCGACTTCATCTACCAGAACCTGCAAATCCAGCAGAACGTGATAGGCGAGAGCTGGCGTCACGGGGTGAAGAAACTCCTTTTCCTCGGCTCCACGTGTATCTATCCGCGCGAGGCTCCCCAGCCGATGCCCGAGGATTGCCTGCTCACGTCGCCCCTGGAATACACCAACGAACCCTATGCCATCGCCAAGATTGCGGGGCTGAAAATGTGTGAAAGTTTCAACATCCAATACGGTACCAACTACATCGCCGTGATGCCCACCAACCTATATGGGCCGAATGATAATTTCCACCTCGAAAACTCCCACGTGTTGCCCGCCATGATCCGCAAGATTCATCTGGCCAAATGCCTGGGCGAAGGCGATTGGGAGGCCGTGCGCAAGGACGTCAATCTCCGCCCCGTATCGCTTCGCGAGGGTGGCCACGTGGTGCGTGTAGATGGGGAGAGCACGGAGCAGGATATCCTCCGCGTGCTCCTTCATTATGGAATCGAACCAAACGCCGTAACGCTTTGGGGCACAGGCCGTCCGATGCGCGAATTTTTGTGGAGCGAAGAGATGGCCGATGCCTCCGTTCACGTCTTGCTGAACGTGGATTTCAAGGACACTTACGATGCAAACGTGAAGAATGCCGATGGCATCACCGAAATTCGCAATTGTCATATCAACGTAGGTACCGGCAAGGAAATCAGCATCCGTCAGTTGGCCGAACTGATACGGAAGGAAATCGGTTTCGAGGGCGAAATCCGTTGGGATGCCACGAAGCCTGACGGCACGTTGAAGAAGCTCACCGATGTAAAGAAACTTCATAGTCTCGGCTGGCATCATAAGATAGAGATCGACGAAGGTGTCCATCGCCTCTACGAGTGGTACAAGCAAGGCATCTGCATCAATCACTTCTAATTTTTTTATGGACCACAAAGACACAAAGTCACAAAGATTTATTTAACAAAAATCCACACAAATCCTATAAAAATAATTATGTCAGATTTTTGAAGATTTTTGTCTTTTATTTCTTTGCGTCTTCGTGTCTTTGTGTTCTATTAAAATAATCTTTACTCCAATAGTTACATTTTCCGTTTTCTGCGTTTTTATCTTTAGATAAACAATCTTTTAATGAAAAAACAAACTGATATGAAGACTTATCCAAAAATTGGCATTCGCCCCACCATCGATGGTCGCCAGGGCGGTATCCGTGAGAGCCTTGAAGAGAAGACCATGAGTCTGGCCAAGGCCGTGAAAGAACTGATTGAGAGCAACCTGCGCAACGGCGACGGCTCGCCCGTGGAGTGCGTCATTGCCGACACCACCATAGGCCGCGTGGCCGAGAGTGCCGCCTGTGCCGAGAAGTTCGAGCGCGAGGGCGTTGGCTCGTCCATCACCGTCACCTCCTGCTGGTGCTATGGTTCTGAGACGATGGATATGAATCCCTACTATCCGAAGGCCGTTTGGGGCTTCAACGGAACCGAGCGCCCGGGAGCCGTCTATCTGGCAGCCGTGCTGGCCGCCCATGCCCAGAAGGGATTGCCCGCCTTCGGCATCTATGGTCACGATGTGCAGGACCTGCCCGACAATACCATTCCCGCCGACGCTGCCGAGAAGATTCTCCGCTGGGCACGTGCCGCCCAGGCCGTGGCCACCATGCGTGGACAATCCTATCTCTCGCTCGGCAACACCTGCATGGGTATCGCCGGAAGTATCGTCGATGCCGATTTCTTCCAGGAGTATTTCGGCATCCGCACCGAGTATGTTGACCTCGTGGAAATCCTCCGCCGCGTGGACTTCGGCATCTACGACCACGACGAGTTCAAGCGCGCCATGGAGTGGGTAGACAAGTATTGCAAGCCACAGGAAGGCCACGACTATAACGAAGACCGCGCCCTCTTCCCAGGCACGCCCATGACCACCTACAACGGCAAGGGCAAGGGCAAGAACCGCCAGGAGAAAGACGAGGACTGGGAGTTCACCGTGAAGTGCATGATGATCATCCGCGACCTGATGCACGGCAACCCGAAGCTCGCCGAGATGGGCTACTTCGAGGAGGCCAAGGGCCACAACGCCATCCTCGGCGGTGTGCAGGGTCAGCGCCAATGGACCGACTATAAGCCCAACTTCGACTTCCCCGAGTCGCTGATGTGCACCTCGTTCGACTGGAACGGCATCCGCGAGGCTGACGTGCTGGCCACCGAGAACGACTCGCTCAACGGCATCTCGATGCTCTTCGGCCATCTGCTCAGCAACAAGGGCGTGATGTTCTCCGACATCCGTACCTACTGGAGCCCCGAAGCCGTGGAGCGCGTCACCGGCAAGAAGCCCGAGGGAGCAGCCGCCGGCGGATTCATCCATCTCATCAACTCAGGTGCCACCACGCTCGATGCCACCGGAGCCATGAGTGATAAGGAGGGCCGTCCCGTGATGAAGTGCCATTGGGAGATGACCGACGCTGACGCCGAGGCCTGTCTGAAGGCCACCTCGTGGATGCCTGCCGACCGCGACTACTTCCGTGGAGGCGGCTATTCCAGCCATTTCCTCACCCGTGGCGGCATGCCTATGACCATGATGCGCGTCAACATCGTGAAGGGCCTCGGTCCTGTGCTGCAGTTGGCCGAGGGCTGGACCGTTGAGCTCGATCCCGAAGTGAACGACATCCTCGACAAGCGCACCGATCCCACATGGCCCACCACATGGTTTGCCCCGCGCCTCGATCCCACGAAGGACGCCTTCAAGGACGTCTATTCCGTGATGAACAACTGGGGAGCCAACCACGGCGCCATCGCCTACGGCCACATCGGAGCCGACGTGATCACCCTCTGCTCCATGCTCCGCATACCCGTCTGCATGCACAACGTGAAGGACGAAGACATCTTCCGTCCCGCCTGCTGGAATGCCTTCGGCATGGACAAGGAAGGCGCCGACTATCGTGCCTGCCAGAACTTCGGACCGATGTATAAGTAATACCCACCCTCAACCCCTCCCGAAGGGAGGGGAGCAATTACTCCGTTATCGGGTGGAGTAGGGTGAAAATAATTTAATGTATAATTCAGAAAAATAATCCGTGAATAACAATCAAGCAACAAAAGATACCACCCCCCTCCCTTCGGGAGGGGCAGGGGGTGGGTTTGAGGGGTCTGGGTCTGTCGTCCCTTCCCACTACCTCATCCCCTTCATCCTGGTCACCCTCTGCTTCGCGCTCTGGGGCTTTGCCAACGACATCACCAACCCCATGGTGAAAGCCTTCTCCAAGATCTTCAGGATGAGCGTCACCGAGGGCGCACTCGTGCAGGTGGCCTTCTACGGAGGCTACTTCTGCATGGCCTTCCCGGCAGCCATCTTCATTAGGAAATTCTCTTACAAGTCGGGCGTGCTCATGGGCCTCGGACTCTATGCCACCGGAGCCCTGCTCTTCTTCCCCGCCAAGATGGTGGGCATCTACGGATGCTTCCTCATCGCCTATTTCATCATGACCTGCGGACTCTCGTTCCTCGAGACCTCCTGCAACCCCTACATCCTCACGATGGGCTCCGAGGAGACCTCCACGCGGCGCCTGAACATGGCCCAGTGCTTCAACCCCTGCGGCTCCATCATCGGCATGTATGTGGCCATGAACTTCATCCAGGCACGGCTCAATCCGATGTCGTCATCCGAGCGCGCCAACCTCTCGCCCGAGCAGTTTGACGCCATGAAGGAGGCAGACCTCTCCGTCCTCATCTCGCCCTATCTGGCCATCGGACTCGTCATCGTGGCCATGTTCATCGTCATCATGCTCGTCAAGATGCCCAAGAACGGCGACCAGAACCGCGACATCCATTTCATGCCCACCCTGCGCCGCATCTTCGCCCTCAGATACTATCGCGAGGGCGTCATCGCCCAGTTCTTCTACGTGGGCGCGCAGATCATGTGCTGGACCTTCATCATCCAGTACGGCACGCGCGTCTTCATGGCCGAAGGCATGGGCGAGCAGGCCGCCGAAGTGCTCTCCCAGCGCTTCAACATCGCCGCCATGCTGCTCTTCATCTGTTCGCGCTTCGTGGCAACCTACCTGATGAAATACGTCAATCCCGCCCGTCTGCTGGCAGCCTTTGCCATCGGCGGAATGCTCTGCACGCTTGGCGTCATTCTCTTCCAGAACCGCCTCGGCATGTATTGCCTCGTGGCCGTCAGCGGTTGCATGTCGCTCATGTTCCCCACCATCTACGGCATAGCCCTGAAGGGTCTCGGCGACGATGCCAAGTTCGGAGCAGCCGGTCTCATCATGGCCATCCTCGGCGGAAGCGTATTGCCCCCGTTCCAGGCCGCCATCATCGACCAGGGCACGGTTCTGGGCTCCTTCCCTGCCACCAACGCCTCGTTCATCCTGCCCTTCATCTGCTTCGTCGTGGTTTGCGCCTACGGAGTAAGAATGCAGAAGAGAAATTGAGAAAATGAGAAAATGAGAAAATGAGAAATTGAAAGACAAAAATCTTCAACAATCTGACAAAAATATTTTTGTGAAATTTGTGTAGATTTTTGTTCAGAAAACTTCGTGTCTTTGTGTCTTTGTGTTGAGCTAAATAAAAAAACTCCCCGCCCCGAAGAAGAGGGTAGGGAGTTCTTTCATTTTTGAGGGCGGAGGCTACAGACAACTCACCGCACCAAGCGCCGTGCCCAGCGCCGTCAAGGCTGCAATAAGCACCTGAATAATCGTTTTCCAGAGTTCTTTCTTGTTCATAGTATAATAGGAGACCCTCTAAATCCCCCTTAGAAGGGGGACTTGCCGTTGAGGGATTTTGTTAAGGTTAATAGGAGACCCTCTAAATCCCCCTTAGAAGGGGGACTTGCCGTTGAGGGCCATTTTTTAGGTTAATAATCATTTTTATTGCTGAAATCTGCCGTGTAGAAGTCCCCCTCTTAAGGGGGATTTAGAGGGTCTTAGTTCCCCTCCCTTCGGGAGGGGTTAGGGGTTGGGCTCCGTTCCTTCTTCCTCCTCCTTCACGTCGTTCTTGGCCAGCTCCTCAATCTTGCAGAGCTTGCGGAGTTCAGCGTTGCTCCAAGTCTTCGTGTTGCGCACCAGCAGATGCACACCCTTCACCTGCTCGCTCACCGAAGCCTGCTTCACCGAGTCCACACCCTTCGAGGAAATGCCCAGCGATACGAGTCCCAGCTCACCCAGGCGCACCGACTTGCCGTCGAGAATCAGCTCCTGCAGACACGCGAGCATGTCGATGAGCACTCCGTGGATCACGCCTCGCGAGTAAGGCGAGTTGTGGTCGGCCATGTGCTGCACGAACTCGTCGAACGTGAGTGTGCGGTCCTGCACCGCCCTGATGTACCACTTCTTGAAAGCCCCAGTCTGGTGTTCGTTGTTGTTCTGCACCAGGCGATACTTCAAAGTTCCGATTTTTGCCATAATTGTTTTAGTTTTAAGGTTAAAAGGTTAAAGGTTTGTTAATGCAAAGTTACTCCAAAATCCCCCAACGGCCAAAAAACGCCCTATCGTAACCTGTAAAAATCTGTTAACAAAATCCACCCTGCCCGTTAAAATTCGTAAACGTCCATGCTGCATAGGGATTTTCCCCGCGCGTTACCGTCGTTTTTAAGTATCTTTGCCACAAGCGAAACTGTTTCACCATCACAACCTGCGGAATATGAAAAAGACAATCCTTCTATGCTGTATGCTCTGCACCCTGACAGTCATGGCGCAGCAATCCACACGGAAACTCGTCAACGCCGAGCCCGACAAACGTAACGCGAAGGTCATCAACCGATACAACCATTGCCAAAAAAGCTCCAACCTGTATTCCTCCGAACGGTTGTCCAAGGATTTCACGGCCATCTTCTGGGTAGATGAAAACTCCCTCATGTCAACCCCCGACGTAGAGGTCTCCATCATCAAGAAACGCATCAAGAACGCCATCTACAACGACAAGGAAGACCGCGTCTTCTTCATCCAGATCAAGAACAAGACCGACCAGCCCATCTACATCGACCGCTCCCAAAGCTTCCGTATCGACAGCGATGGCACCCGCTACTGCTATTACGACCCCCACAAGCCCCTCGACTCGCTCCACCGCGAGAGAATCCTGACCATCCCGCCCCGCGCCACCAAGAACCTCAGCGACTACCGCTGGATCAAGACCCCAGGCGGCTACGTGGAAATCGTGGAATACCCCGAAGAATTCCTCTGGAACATGAAGGCCGTAGGAATCACCCTTGGCTACGTGCGCTGGGGCGAGTCCAGGCTGTTCACCGAGAAGACCACCCCCTTCCGCCGCACCTTCGAGATCTGCTATTCCAAAGCCCCCGACTTCTCCACCTATTCCCACGCCCGCATCAACTGCTACATCCACGAGATCATCGGCCTCTACTATCCCGAGAACTACGAGTACAACATCCTGGAGAGCCGCATCGTCCTCGTCGGCGACGACAGATACAGCATCACCAGCTGGCTCCCCTGCAACGAATCCGAGCCCTCCGTCCCCGTCTTCGTCCGCTAAGCATTCGCCCCAGATATCACTTCCGCCGCCGAACGAATATTTTTCCCTTGCGGAAGTGATATGTTTGCGATGCGTAAGTGTGATGTGGGTGTTTTCGAACAGAAAAGCGAACGAACAGTTCGAACAGTTATTTCAGAGAGAAATTCACGTAACTGTGTGATAAAGATTTTAATATTATATATTATTATAATAATATATAATATTAAATTATAAAGATGACAACTTTTGTCAATTTGGATTTTTCGAAACTGTTCGAACTGTTCGTTCGTTCGATAACGGGGGAACTTGTTCTCAGCAAATAAAACCTGATTTTGCTTTAATGTGGCAAAATGGCAGATTCCACCCTGTATCCTTAAAATATTCAATTAAATTATTGTTTTTGGTGGCTATTCTCAGATTTTCTTTGTATTTTTGCACCTGCATTGTGATGCTACGGCATTCATGGTGAAGAGGCGACAGGCGTGTCTTGCCTCGACAATTTTATGGGTTAAAAACATAGCGTTTGCTATTTATTCTAAAAACGTCCTTGAAACTTGGCGGTAGAAAGGTAACGAGAATAGAGGAATAAATAAGCGAACGTTCGCGATAGCGTGGACGTTCTGCTTGTCTTCTATTTTCAGGTTTCCGCCAAGTACCTAAGGACGTAGATGAGCGACAAAGAATGTCTGCGCTTCTGCGTCTCTACCGGTTAGGTACTTGTCGATAAACCTACATGTTTTTAGGTAGTGGCGATGCTCTAAAAACATAACGATCTATGAACAAAGAAGAACAAGGCGCAGGTGAACTGTATCTGCGTCTGATAGAACAGCTGAAGTGTGAGCCAAATTTTGTTTCGGATGATGGCGAGTTGAAGAAATGGGTTGTGGCGGAAGCCGCCAGGGCCTACTCCGCTGACGTCATTTCGTTGCTGCTCAAAGATGAAGTGCTTAGAAATGCATTCTTCGTGAATGTAAATGGAACGGAAGTTTTCAAACTTGATAAGTTCTTGTTGTTCGTAGAGCAAAAGAATTATCTGAACGACGGCTATACACAATTCTCCCAAAAAGTTGGATTGAAAATAGGCGGAAAGTTTCTTAACCAGCGAAGTGAAGTGGAACTTGTTTTCCCTCATAAAGATTGTGTGCTTGAAGGAGGGCAGACTAAGGAAGACCAGAAGCGTCAGGAGATTTTCTTCAATGAGGTGTTAGCGCAAGATGAGATTACCCAGCTTTTAGAGCCTAAGGTATTGACAGGTGGAAAACGATATGATTCGGAGGGTGAACACCCATTGGATGGTTTTGTTCGTGATGCTGAAATCAATGAGAAACGTGGGTTGCCTAAAGACACAATAACAGATAATCTCATCGTTAAAGGTAACAATCTCTTGGCTCTGCATACTTTGAAACGAGAGTTTGCCGGGAAGGTGAAATTGATTTACATCGACCCTCCATATAATACTGGCAATGACAGTTTTGGTTATAATGATAGTTTTAATCATTCTACTTGGCTGGTTTTTATGAAAAATCGACTTGAGATAGCTAAAGATTTATTAAGTCAAAATGGAGTCCTTTGTATACAATGCGACGATAACGAACAAGCGTATTTAAAGGTGTTATTAGATGGAATCAAAGGATTCTCGTTCTTAAATAATATTGCCGTAAAAATGAGTGAAGCAAGTGGTGTTAAGATGAATCATGCTAGAGGGAGGTTTCCTAAGTTAAAAGAATACATATTAATTTATACGAAACCCGATTTTAATGGTTTTATCACTATTGACAAATATAGACAAGGACAATGGGATAATGAAAATAATATTCTATTAGAAGGACTAACAAGAGAAGACAGAGAGAAATTGATTGAAATTGAGAATAAAGAAACTCAAAACATCGATGATGTAAATTGTGCAAATAAAATATTACATAAAGTTCGCAAAACACCACTATCAGAGGTTGTGAATACTCTGTCATTCAATTCTAATGAGGAAAAAGAAGAATGGTTGTTTGAAAACTCATATAGAATAATAAAAACAGCAGGCTCAACTAGTTTGGCCAACCTAATTAGAGCTAATGAAGATAAAGTACCCAATCAGGAAGTAGCAACTTTTTTAAATAGGAGTAATAATCTTTTTTATTATATTTGCGATTTCAATCGCAATACTCGCCAGCCAAGACTTCAGGTTATTTTCTCAGATGAGAATTTATTTAAAAATCCATGTGACTTTTGGCAAGATATAAAAACAACAGGCGCTATAGCTAACGAAGGGGGTGTGCAAATGCCCAATGGAAAAAAGCCAGAAAAGATTTTGTATAGACTCATAAAAATGATAACTAAAGAAGGGGACATCGTTCTTGATTTCTTCTTAGGAAGTGGAACTACTGCGGCAGTTGCTCATAAGATGAGCCGTCAATATTTAGGTTGTGAGCAAATTAACTCTCAAATTGTATTGGCTAATTCAAGGTTATCAAACGTTATCAATGGAGATAATACTGGTGTTTCAAATGCTGTTAATTGGCATGGCGGCGGTAGCTTCGTCTATCTGGAGTTAAAGAAATATAATCAGGTGTTTATCGACGAAATAGAATCTGCAACAAAAACAGAGGAACTATTGGCGATATGGGAAAAGATGAAGCAAAAGGCTTTCTTCCGCTTTAATGTTGACATGCAGAAGTTTGACGAAGGGATTGAGGAGTTTAAGGCCCTGACATTAAAGCAACAGAAAGAATGCCTTTGCAAAATGCTCGACCTTAACCAACTCTATGTGAACCGTTCGGACATGGAAGACGCGACGGCGAAAGTGACCGAAGAGGAAAAGAGAATAACCAAGAATTTTTATCAGGAGGCTTAAGCGATGGCTTTTCTATACGAGAAATACAACACTCTGTCAGAATTTGGGGCAATCGACAAGAACCTGCCCCGCTATCTGATTGACAATCTCCGTCCACGTTTCGCCTTGCGGCCTTATCAGATAGAGGCATTTTCGCGCTTTATCTATTTCTGGGAGCGCGATGAAACAAGCGAGAAACAGTCTCGTCCCTACCATTTGCTTTACAACATGGCAACGGGTAGCGGCAAGACGAACATCATGGCTGGCCTGGTGCTATATATGTATCAGCAGGGTTATCGCGATTTCCTTTTCTTTGTGAACAGCAATGCGGTTATTGAAAAGACAAGAGACAATTTCCTGAATGAGCGTTCAGCGAAATATGTCTTTAATGAAAGGATTACGTTTGATTCCCGTGAAGTGAAGGTGAAGGAGGTGGAGACGTTCGATGAGAGTGATCCTGATAACATCAATATCAAGTTCACGACCATTCAGCAGTTGCATATTGACTTGGAGAATCCAAAAGAAAATTCACTCTGCTATGATGACTTCACAGATAGGAAAATCGTTATGCTGGCTGATGAAGCGGACAACTTTAACGTGGCAACCAGAAACCAGAACACACTTGACGGTAACTGGGAGAACACCATCCGACGTATTCATGAAATGAATTGTGGCAACGTGTTGCTAGAATTTACTGCGACGATGGATTTGGATACTCCGGAGATTCGCCAAAAATATGAAAACAAGACTATCTTCAAGTACGACTTGAAGGAGTTTCGTGTTGACGGATATTCAAAGGAGATAGAAATCATGAAGTCTCGTTCTGAACAACGTTTTCGTGTTTATCAGGCTTTGATTTTGAATCTTTATCGGCAAGTGCTGGCAGCGGAATATGGTATCAATCTAAAGCCGGTCATTCTCTTTAAGGCAAAGAGGACTATAGCAGAGAGCGAACGTAACATGGCATCGTTCCACAAATGGATTGAAGAATTATCGGCTGAAGATATTGACCAGCTTCGCGATGCTACGGAGGTAAATGAAGTTGTGAAGCGGGCCTTTGCCTACTTTGATAAGAGGCAGATATCTTCTCCAGAGATAGTTTTGCGTACGAAGTCAAACTTCAGACAGGAGAATTGTATTAGTGCAAACAACGATGCTGAAAAAGAGAGAAACCAAATGTTGCTCAATTCTCTAGAAGATGAGAATAACCCCATTCGTGCGGTTTTCGCCGTGAACAAACTCGACAGGGGATGGGACGTGCTGAACCTGTTTGATATCGTTCGAATGTATGACGAGCGTAACGAGGAACGGGACGGGCGTATTGGTAAGACCACCAGAGCCGAGGCTCAGCTGATAGGTCGCGGCGCCAGATACTTCCCATTCCGAATAGAGGAGGGACAAGATTTGTTCACACGCAAGTATGATAACGATAGAGGTAATGATCTGCGTATTTTGGAAACCCTCTATTACCATACCATCGACGAAAGCAGATATATAGCTGAAATCAAGAAGGCTTTGGCCGAACAAGGCTCTATTGACCCAACATCAGTTACCAAGACGCTCGAACTGAAATTGGAGTTTAAGGAAACGGATTTTTATAAGAATGCGAAAGTCGTCTTTAATACGAAGAAGCCCAAAGATTATCAAAGTGTAAAGTCGCTGGCAGATTTATCCGTTAGAAAAACTAATTACAGGCATCAGTTGACGAGTATGTCAAGTTCTGTGGTTGGTGTTTTTGGAGAACAGGGAAACGAAAAAGAACCTAAGGTTATTGAAAAAGACGTTTCTCTAAATGATATTCCGTATCATATTATCCGTTATGCACTCACCACGAATCCCTTCTATCGGTTTAATAATATCCGTCATTACTGTCCCAACTTGAAATCTTCAAATGAGTTTGTGGAAGATAATGCCTATTTGGGAGGTTTAGAGATTACATTCAAAGGAACGCAAGAACGCCTTGAGTCGATAACCCATCATGATTACTTGCTGGGTGTTCAAGGGTTGCTTTCCCAGATTGAAAAGGAAATCAAGGCGAATAGTGTTGAATACGAAGGGTCTGATTTCATCTATAAACCTATACATGAGGTGTTCGGGACGAAAGACATCACATTCCCGAAGGATGAAGCTCGTGAGGAAGGCCAAATTGACATGCTTCGTGAAGAACATTGGTATGCCTATAATGCCAATTACGGTACGAGTGAGGAGCGGGCGTTTATTGAGATGTTCGCTCGTAGGTACAGTAGTTTTCAGAAAAAATATGACGATATCTACGTCATCAGGAATGAGAAAGTGGTTAAAATAGTAGATGCGAAGGGACGTGTTTTTGAACCAGATTTCCTGCTATTTGCCAGACAAAGGAAAGAGGAACATTTGATGTTCCAAATCTTTATTGAGCCCAAGGGCAATCACCTGAAGGGAAAGGATAAGTGGAAGGAAGATTATCTGGAAAAGATGAGAAGCGAAAGACGTACCTTTTCAATAGATACAGACAAATATCTTATTACGGGTGTACCTTTCTATAATCTTTCCAATGAAAATGAATTTATAAGTAGTTTGGAGGGTGTGCTAAATCTGAATGAATAATGAAAGCCTCCCTTCATCATCTACCAACGTGATCATGGGATCGTGAGCACGGTTCTTCGTTCATTTGTGAGGAGTATAAAATTTAATCCGAAATACTTGCAAATCTCAGAAGAATATCGTAACTTTGCTGCCGAAATGGTGGCATATTGCCATCGTACGAGCATAAAGAAAGGGTAAGATTATGGCACAATCGGCAGTAACGGTGAGGTTAGACCCGGAGATGAAGGCACAGTTCGACAAGCTCTGCGCTGAGTTTGGCATGAGCGTCAATACGGCATTCAACATTTTTGTGAACGCTGTGGTGAGGAAACGGAAGATTCCGTTTGAGATTGCAACAAATCCTTTTGAGGATAATGTGCTTAAGGACTTCTACGAGTTTCGGAGGGAAGTGGCTTCGAGTGACCGTCCCGAACTTACGATGGAAGAAATCAACGAGGAAATCCGTTTGGCCCGACAAGAACGGGCGGCAAAGAAAAAGGCTTCGGTATGATCTATGCAGTTATCGACACGAACGTCATCGTGTCAGCATATATTACGAAGAACTTGTCGGCTGCAACATCAAGGGTGTGGGCGGCAGTACTTCAGGGGAAAATAACTCCTGTCTATAGCGACGAAATAATAGACGAGTATTCGGAGGTGTTGCGTCGTGAGAAGTTCAACATACCTGAGCGCTTAATCAAGTGGGCTATAGATAGGGTGCTTATGAATGGCATACACGGAGGGCGCGTGCCCAGCAATGAGCATTTCCCCGATCCGAAGGATGTGGTGTTCTACGAAGTGGCCCTTTCGAAGGATGATGCCTATCTGGTGACTGGCAACAAGAAGCATTTTCCGCAGGAACCGATTGTGGTGACCCCGGCTGAGATGATGGAGATTTTGGAGGAACACTATACACTTTAGAATTCTTTAACTCAAAATATCGTCCCGCATCTGCTTTAAGATGCGGGATTTTTTGTACCTTTGCATAGCTTTAGAAGAGCGTTCTAAGCGTTCAGGAAAACGAATACCAAACGTCTTGCTGAATGGAGGAAACTGGTGGCCGCCAAGACTGGATAAAGCGGTTGCTTGTGGTGCTCTTATACTTATTTTTAACGTATCAAACTGTTGATTTCATGGGACTGGCCACCGAAGACTACATAGACATGCGCGATAAGCTCTCTGCGAAAACCATCGTGGGGGGCAAGGAGGTGGTGAGCCCGTTTGCGGATAGCGGAGCACTCTATGCTCAGGCTCTCCCGGTAAGGGAATCTACTGTGGACTATTGTGCCTGGGCTGAGGATGCCATCGAGCTGTATGGGGTGGATAAAGCCATGGCGCGGTGGGAAGTCATCTGCGAACTGTTTGAGGCGGAAGACTGGTGGCCCGCCGTGGTGAGGAGGGTGAAGCCGGTATTCGTAAATGCATGCAAAAGGCGTAACCGTCTGAAGGAGGCTGCGGGGCAGAAGATGGGACAGGCCGTGGTGGTGCAGACGGGTAGCAATCCCACGGCTGTGGAAAAGGCCGAAGGCGACGTGAACGTGAAAGGCGACTGGAACGATGTGCACGACAATGAGAAGGTGTTTTTATAAATAATAAGGTGGATAATGGCTGGAAACAGGATTTATGTGCAGGGATCATATATAGACGTGCACGACAATGAGAACGTGTATCTATCGGTTGACAAGGCTAAGGTCAACATGGCAGACAAGGTGGAAGAGGAGCCTGAGGGCGGTCATAAGCCAGACGGCGTGTTGGCATCGGATGAGGCGATGCCGTATTGGAAACGGCTGCAGAAGGCGGGTTTTGTAGATTCTTATTGCAAGTTGCTTCCCGGCACTACGCGCAAGCAGGCGATGTATATCGCCGAGGCATTTGCTGACCGGCTGGGCATCAAGTCGAAGTGGAAGACGTTTGAACGATTGTGGGGCATCAGCAATCTGGCACAGGAGAAATGGGACATGCAGGAAACTGGCGTGACCCCATCGCGTTCGAGCGAGATTGACAGGATTTTCAAGGAATAATTTAACTGACTGATAATCAGTCGAAACATCCCCTATATAGGAGCTATCTATAGGCCCTATATAGGGGATTTCTTTTTTTATTTCGCCGTAACTTTGCACCAGTCAATTCGACAAAGATATGTTATCAACAATTATCAATCAATTATTAATCTGAGACGAACGCAAAGGTGAGGGAAGTCTCGCGAGTGAAAAGGATCCAATTTCAGCACTTGCTTCATCTCGCAAAACGTAACAGATTATGCGTAAAACAACTTTCAAGAAGCAGCAGTTGCTGCAGGACGTCCAGATGGACGCAGCTGTGAATTTTCAGGCCAACGGTGACATCAACATCTATCCTTGTCCGTGGGAGGATTCGAAGCTGGTGACCGATGGGGCGCGAGTGAACTACAAGGCTGGGGTGTCGGTGGATGACGATGGGCATACCCGTGTGAAGCGCTACAACATCGGCATGAACGGTCCGATGCACGACGTTATCTTTGAGACGGCTCACGGGGCTTTGAAGACGACCCGCCCGCAGCATCGTGGCGACAGAAGCCGTGACATTTCCAAGGAGTTTGTATATGTCACGTTCAAATTCCCGAAGAAGCTGGGGCTTTCGCTCACCAAGGCGTTGTATGCAGAAGAGAGTGACGAGATTATGTCTTACCTCAAAACACGCAAGGAGGAAACGATATGGGAGCAGTAATAGGACAGCGCGTGATAGCACTCAACACACGATTGACCAAAGAGCATACAAGGGCATTCATCCAGGAATGCCCGCTCCACGACTATGATGAACTGACACGCAAGCCTCGGCTTCAGCAGCAGGCTGAGCGCATCAATGCTACGGAGGATGAAGAGCAGCAGCGCAGGATGAAGTCGTGGTTGCCATTCCGCTGCCCTCACTACACGCAGTTTCGCGATAACCATCGTGACCGTGAACACATCGTGGCGGAGTCGTTCACATGGCAGACGTGTGTGGATATTGATGATCCGGAGTTGGTGGAGAAGGCTAACGCGATGTCAGAGAAGCTGGACGTGGAAATAGGTGGCAAGTGGCAGGGGCTGATGCTCCACAAGGACTATTCTATCCGTCGCAAGTTGCACATCGATATCCGATTGCCGATGGGCATGACGGTGCCGGAGGCGCAGCGTGCGTATTGCAAGGCTCTCGGAGTGGAGTGTGATACCTCTTGTTTCACGCCTGAGCGGTTCATCTATATCTCGCCAGCAAGTTTCGAGATCTATCGGGCTGACGGGTGGTATGAACAGTTGAGTGAGGAAGAGATAGCTCAGCGCCGCAAAGCCTATACGGACAGAGGACTGACGATTGATGGCAGGACGGAGGATGGCTGCTATGCAGACACAGAGAGCACAGAGAATACAGAGAGCACAGAGTTTCAATCTCCCTCTCCTTCTGAGGTATTATCCTCTAAGGCCTCTGTGCTCGCTCATCCGAGCGAGTTCAAGGGCATTCCCTATCATGACATCATCAGCGAGTGGTTTCGCCGGACGGGTGGCGAACCTCAGCAGGGAGAACGTAATGACCGGCTGCATCGGCTGGCTGCCCATTTGCGCTACATTACCGATAACAACGAGCAGGCGCTGCTGCAGATCATGCCCCGATACGGACTTTCGGAGGATGAGATGCGAGGGCTGATCCACTCGGCTTGTCAGGGGCGGTTCTATTCGATGCCGAAACTGCTTCAGGAGGTCATTCGGAGCCTTCAACCTAATGACGAAACGGCTGATTCTGAAACCGGACTTGGCTCCACACCGCCTGAAATGCCCCGATGCTTGCCTCCGATGATTCGTCTCTTGGTTTCCAAAACGCCTGATATCTACAAGCCGGCGGTGGCTCATGCGGTGTTTCCGCCGTTGGCCGCCCATCTGTGGAAGGTGCGCTTTCGGTATATTGACAACGTGGAGCATGAGGCTACGCTGATGAATGTGCTCATGGCGGGAACGGGTGCCGGTAAGGACTGTATCACCGAACCTATCAACCGCATCATGGCCGACATTCGCCGCCGTGACGACGAGAATCTGGAGCGAGAGAAGGCTTGGAAGCAGCTTGTCAACTCGAAGGGCGCCAACAAAGACAAGGCGCAGCGACCCGAGGGGCTTGTCATTCAGGAGATTGACCCCGACGTGACCAACGCGGCATTCGTGCAGCGTATGGCCGATGCAGACAATCATTTCCTCTACGCTATGCTGAACGAGATAGACCAGTTTGACGCGCTCAAGGGCAACGGACGCGGCGGTCAGCAGTTCCAGATTATGTGTCTGGCCTTCGACCACAACCACCGCTACGGTCAGACTCGCATCGGTGCGCAGTCGGTCACGGAGAAGGTGACCATACGGTTCAACTGGAATGCTTCGACCACCATTCAGGGTGGCCAGCAATATTTCCGTCATGTGCTCACCAAAGGTCCCATCTCGCGCATCAACTTCTGCACGATACCCGAGCGGGAGATTGGAGCCGACATGCCCATCTACGGCACCTATGACGCGGCCTTCGACGAGCAGTTGCGACCTTACATTGAACGTCTCTGTGCGGCTCGCGGCACGATTGACTGTCCGCAGGCTTTCCGGCTCGCCGTGAAACTGAAGAACGAGTGTGCCGATTTCTCGCGGCTGAGCCAATCGAGAGTCTATGAGAACCTTTCATTTCGTGCCCTGGTCATCGCCTATCTGAAGGCCTGTGTGCTCTACGTGGCCCACGGCAACAAGTGGGAGAAGACGATGGAGAACTTCGTTCGCTGGTCGTTGCAGTATGACCTTTGGTGCAAAATGCGCTTTTTCGGAGATGCCATCAATCATGCCAACAGCGTTCCGCTGGAGTCGGCCCACCGAGGCCCACGGAACCTTCTGGAACTGTTGCCCAACGAGTTCACCCTGGAGGATGCCATACGGGTGCGCCGTGAGCAGGGTATTGGCAGCGAGGGTGTGAAGGATATGATCCGCACATGGCGAAACCGTGGCTACATCGAAATACTTACGGATGATGAACGAACGAACAGTTCGAACAGTTTTCCAGATAGATATTCAAAACTTAACTACCGTAATTAAATATGGAACTGATACTGAAAAGAATTGCGAAGAAGAAGGATTATACGATTGGGCGGATGTTCATCCGCACAGAGTGCACGGAGATGACGGAGGGCTCAGAGCTGGATGCCTCCACTCGGGGAGGTTTGGAGGGGCCCTTCTGCGACACGCTGGAGCCTACCTGGCGAGATTATGCGCACGGGGGACGGAAGCTAAAGGGGCGGTCGGCCATCCCGGAGGGACGATACCCGGTGGTGATCACGTGGTCGCCTCGGCTGAAGGAGTGGCTGCCGCTGCTGGTGAACGTGCCGATGTTTGAGGGGATTCGCATCCATGCGGGTAATACGGTGGAGGATACGCAGGGGTGCATCCTGGTGGGGGAGAACCTGAAGAAAGGCATGGTGCTGAACTCGCGGAGATGGCTGAAACGGCTGAAGGATAAGATCGTGGAGGCCAAGGAAAGGGGAGAGGCCGTGTGGATCACGGTGGAATGATGGAAGATGTCTGATGTCTGATGTCAGATGGATGAACTGGAGGGGAGTGCAGACTTTTGGGGTTTGCACTCTTTTTGGTTGCATATTGATACGGTTTTTGTGTTTTTTGTAAACGAAATGAAGTTTTTTGGGCGTTTTGCTTGCACAGTATATGAAAAATTCGTACCTTCGCACCGATAATTTTCTAATCAAAATGAAAGCTAATGAAAAGAAATGGACTCTTTTTGGCTATTCTGCTCCTGATGCCGCTTTCGGCCGTGGGGCAGGATAAGAAGAAAACTATCGAATTGCCTGACTGGATGGCCAACATTACGGAGCGGTTTGAGTTCCACGGCTACGGACAGGCGGGTTACACATGGAAGCAACAGGACGGACGGCAGACGAACACGCTGGACCTGAAGCGCATGCTCTTCTGGGTGAAGGGGCGCATCACGGACAGGTGGTCGTTTATGTTCATGCACGACTTCTCGTCGGTGGTGCAGGAGTTCTACACGGACTTCCGGATCACGAACAACAGGGCGCTGACCGTGCGCGTGGGACAGTTCAAGAATTCTTACACGCTGGAGAATCCGCTCTCGCCTACGAAGATGGAGCTCATCGACGTGTATTCGCAGGGCGTGACTTACCTGTCGGGTTGCGGTAGCGATCCGCTCTTCGGGGTGCAGTATGGGCGCGACCTGGGCGTGATGATCTATGGCGACTTGCTGAAGAATCATCTCTACTATGAGCTGGCGGTGATGCAGGGCCAGGGTATCAACATCAAGGACAAGAACAACAAGAAGGACGTGATAGCCCGCGTGGACGTGCGTCCGGTGGAGAACTTCCGGGTGGTGGTCTCGGGTCAGCTGGGCACGGGCCACGCCGTGGCGGAGTCGAAGTATAACCCCGACTTGAAGGTGGGTGATGACTACAAGCGCAACCGCTGGTCGGCGGGTGCGGAATGGAAGAGCCGCGTGAAGGGCGTGGACTACTGGAAGACGCGGGCGGCGAGCGTGCACGGCGAGGTGCTGGGCGGCCAGGACGGCGACGTGAAGAGCTTCGGTGCCTACGTGACGGGTTGTGTGCCTGTGTGTCAGGCGCTTGACGTGGTTGGCTCTGTGGATTACTTTAACTATAATACGGACGCTGGGATGAAGCAGACGAACGTGACGCTGGGGCTTCAGCATTGGTTCCATCGCACGTGCCGCGCGCAGGTGCAATACACGTTGGCTAATCCGGTGAACATGGGTCAGGAGCATTACGGCTCGCTCCAGGCGCAGGTGCAGGTGGCGTTCTAGCTTAGTTTAGAGTTGAGAGTTTAGAGTTTAGAGTTATGATAACTGTGCAAGCCGGAATTTGTGCAGTAATCTGCCTCTGAGAGTAATCATAACTCTAAACTCTCCACTCTAAACTCTCCACTTTTTAAAAATCAAAATTTTTAAAATATTATGTTTATAAAGATTCTTTTGACGGTTGTGTTCCTCGTCGTGCTGGTGGGCGTGGGAATCTATTCGCGCAAGCAGGCTTCCAGCGTGGACGGCTTTGTGCTTGGCGGGCGTGCCGTGGGCCCTTGGCTGACGGCTTTCGCTTACGGTACCAGCTATTTCTCGGCGGTGGTCTTCGTGGGCTACGCCGGTCAGTTCGGATGGAAATACGGTCTTTCGTCAACGTGGATTGGCGTGGGCAATGCCGTGATCGGTTCACTCCTGGCGTGGATCGTGCTGGGACGCCGCACGAAGCTGATGACGCAACACATCCAGAGCCGCACGATGCCCGACTTCTTCGGCACGCGCTTCGATTCGCAGGGATTGCGCGTGGTGGCTTCGGTCATTGCGTTCGTGTTCCTGATTCCCTATACGGCGGGTGTCTATAAGGGCATCAGCACGCTCTTTGAGATGGGCTTCGGCATACCTTATGAATATTGCGTGATCATCATGGCCGTGCTGACGGCGGTCTATGTGATTCTGGGCGGCTACAGGGCTACGGCTATGAACGACTTCATCCAGGGCATCATCATGCTCTTCGGCATCGTGACGATCATTGCCGCCGTGCTGGCTCAGAAGGGCGGACTGGTGGAGGCTTTCCATCAGATGGCGCAACTGCCTTCGGATGCTGACGCTACGGTGAACGGCGGATTTGCCTCGCTCTGGGGGCCTGATCCCTGGAACCTGCTGGGCGTGGTGATACTGACTTCGCTCGGCACGTGGGGACTGCCCCAGATGGTGGGTAAGTTCTATTCCATCACGGACGAGAGTGCCATTCATCGCGGCACGGTGATTTCTACGGTATTTGCCCTCGTGGTGGCCGGTGGCTGCTATTTCCTGGGCGGCTTCGGACGTTTGTTCGGCGTGCCTCCCACGTTGCCCAACGGACGGTTGGACTTTGACGCCGTGGTGCCGGGTATGCTCGAGACGTTGCCCGACATACTGATTGCGCTGGTGGTGCTGCTGGTGCTTTCGGCCTCGATGTCAACGCTGGCTTCGCTGGTGCTGACCTCTTCGAGCACGATGACGCTCGACCTGATCTACCGCGACAAGAAGTCGGAGGAAGGCGAGGTGAAGGACGGTGAGATTGACGATGAGGTGTCGGAGAAGGTGGAGCGCCGCAAGGTGGTTGTGATGCGCGTGCTGATCGTGTTCTTCATCGTGATTTCGCTGATGCTGGCCTTGAATCCGCCCACGTTTATCGCCCAGCTGATGGGTATCTCGTGGGGTGCGCTGGCCGGTGCGTTCCTGGCTCCGTTCATGCTGGGACTCTACTGGAAGGGCGTGACCACGGCCTCGGTCTGGGCTTGCTTCGCATGGGGCGTGGGCATCACGGTCATCAACATGCTGGCGGGCAATCCCATCTCGCCCATCAACTGCGGTGCCATAGCGATGGTGGGCGGTTTCGTGGTGGTGGCCCTGGTGAGCTGGCTCACCAAGCCGCTTAAGAAGAGCTACGTAGAAGATATCTGGAAGTGCTACGAATGACGTAGCTGCCAGAAGGCAACGGCGGCGGCTGCCGCCACATTGAGAGAATCCACACGATGGTGCATCGGAATGCGCACCACGTAGTCAGCTTCGGCGATGGTCTGCTTCGGGAGGCCATCGCCTTCTGTTCCCATCACGATGGCCAGTCGCGGCTCGCTCATCAGGGTGGGGTCGTCGATGCTGACGGAATCGTCGGAGAGGGCCATAGCGGCGGTCTTGAAGCCGAGTTCGTGGAGCGAGGGCAGGGGATCGTCGAGCCACGTCCAGGGCACGAGAAACACGCTTCCCATCGATACGCGCACGGCGCGGCGGTTGAGCGGGTCGCAGGAGTTGCGGGTGAGCAGCACGGCATCGATGCCCATAGCTGCCGCCGAGCGGAAGATGGCTCCGATGTTGGTGGTATCTACCACGCCGTCGATGACCACGATGTGGCTGGCTCCGGAGCACGTTTCGGCCACGGACGTGGCCAGGGGGCGGCGGAAGGCGCAGAGCACGCCTCGCGTGAGCTGATAGCCCGTGAGGCGGGCGAGCAGTTCGCGTTGGCCGGTATAGACGGGAATATCGCCGCATTGGTCGATGATGCGCTTGGCGTCGCCGTCAATATGGCGGCGTTCGCAAAGCAGGGCCACGGGCTGATAGCCTTCATCGAGAGCCACCTGAATCACTTTGGGGCTCTCGGCGATGAAGATGCCTTTGAGGGGTTCGAGCCGGTTGCGGAGCTGGGCTTCGGTAAGCGTGCTGAAGAGCTGAACGCCCGGCTCGTCGAGGGATGTAATTTCGATAATCACGTGTAGAGGAATCGCTTGATGCTCTTTTTGGGCGTCTTGGCAAACTCTTCTTCGTGGAGCTCGATGGCGGTAATCTTGGAATAGACGGGGAGCGTCTGGTTGATTTCCACGCGGTTCTGCTCCATGATCTTCAGCAGGTCGTCGTTGCTGAGGCCCATCGCCTTGGCTTCGTCGTAGTCGGGATGGATGAGGGCCACGAGCTTCTCGTTGCGCTGAACGACGACGCTCTCAACGACCATCGCCATAGAGTTGAGCTTGTCTTCGATTTCCTCGGGATAGATGTTCTGGCCGCTGGCTCCGAGGAGCATGTTCTTGGAGCGTCCCTTGATGAACACGTTGCCCTGGCGGTCCATCGTGCCGAGGTCGCCGGTGTGGTACCAGCCGTCTCTGTCGATGGTCTCGCGGGTGGCCTCGTCGTTCTTGTAGTAGCCGAGCATCACGTTGGTGCCTCGGGCGAGGATTTCGCCGGGTATGTTGACGGGGTCGGGACTATCGATCTTGACCTCCATGTTGAGGGCTGCCTGTCCGCAACTGCCCGTGGCAAAGTTCTTACAGTCGTGATAGCAGATGATGGGGGCGCACTCGGTGGCTCCGTAGCCCACGGTGTAGGGGAAGTCGATGCTCTTGAGGAACTGCTCCACCTCCTGGTTGAAGGCAGCTCCGCCGATGATGACCTCGTAGAAATTGCCTCCGAAGGCGTTGACCACCTGCTCGCAGATTTTCTCCTTCACCTTCTTCGAGATGACGGGCATGCTCAGGAGCAGGCGCATGCGGTTGTTCTGTATCTTGGGGAATACCTTCTTCTTGATGATTTTCTCGATGACCAGGGGCACGGCGATGATGATGGCCGGACGGATGTCGGCAAAGGCCTGTGCGATGATGGCCGGTGAGGGCACGCGGGTGAGATAGAACACGTGGCATCCGTAGAGGAACTCGAAGATGAACTCGAAGGCCATGCCATACATGTGGGCCATGGGGAGGATGGAGAGCGTGTTGGCTCCGGGCTTGATATGGTCGCGCCCGATGACGTCCATCGCAAACTCATAGTTGCTCCAGAGGGCGCGATAGGGAATCATGACGCCCTTTGAGAAGCCCGTGGTGCCCGAGGTGTAGTTGATGAGGGCCAGCTCGTCGGGGCTTTGCTCGTGGTAGTAGCTGACGTGCTCCTTACGGAAATACTTGGGGAACTTGTGGCCGTACATCTCGTTGAGGTGCTCGCGCGCGTAGGTGAGCTTGTCGGTACGCGAGATCACGAGCGAGTAGTCGGGGATGTAGATGATGCCTTCGAGCAGGGGCATCTTGGAGGGGTCGATGGTGGTGGCCACGACATCGCCCACGAAGAGGAGCTTGGCCTCGGAGTGGTTCACGATGTTGTGAACCTGGTCGGGGGTGAACTCGTGGAGGATGGGCACGGCCACGGCTCCGTAGGTGAGCGTGGCCAGGAAGGCCGTAGCCCAGTTGGCCGAGTTGCGGCCGCAGAGGGCAATCTTGTCACCCTTCTTTACACCGCTGTTCTCAAACATGATGTGGAGCTTCTCGATCTTGCGTGCCACATCGTGATACTGAAGGGTGGCCCCTTTATAGTCGGTCAGCGCATCAAGGTCCCAATTCTTGATGATGCACTGCTCTATAAGTTGGTTAAAACTGGGTATTTCCATATATCTTCACTTTTTTCTTTTGCTGATAGTAGATATGTTATTGATTTTGAATCACTTGTAGAGATATCGCTTGATGCTCTTCTTGGGCGTTTTCTCAAACTCATCCTCGCGCAGCTCGAAGTCTTTCACCTTGCTGAAGGCGGGTAGCTGCTGGTTGAGCGTGGCGATGTTTTCCTTCATGATGTGCTGAAGTTCCTCTTCGTGGAAGTCCATGTTGCGGGCTTCGTCGTAGTCGGGATGGATGAGGGCCACGAGCTTCTGGTCGCGTTGCACGATGATGCATTCGCTGACGAGCGCCATAGAGTTGAGCTTGTCTTCGATTTCCTCAGGATAGATGTTCTGGCCGTTGGCACCGAGGAGCATGTTCTTGATGCGTCCCTTGATGAAGATATGGCCGCTGGCGCTCATGATGCCGAGGTCGCCGGTGTGGTACCAGCCTTCCTTGTCGATGGTCTGGCGGGTGGCCTCCTCGTTCTTGTAGTAGCCGAGCATCAGGTTGGTGCCGCGGGTGACGATCTCGCCCGGTATGCGCTGGGGATCGTTGCTGAGTATCTTCACCTCCATGCGATCTACGGGCACGCCCACGGAGGTGGCCACGAAGTCCTTATGGTCGCAATAGGAGATGAGCGGGGCACACTCGGTGGTGCCGTAGCCGCAGGTGACGGGGAAGCCGATGTTGAGCAGGAACTGTTCCACCTCCTGATTGAGGGCAGCTCCGCCCACGATGACTTCCTTGACATTGCCGCCGAAGGCTTCGATCACCTGGTTGCAGATGGCCTGCTTCACCTTCTTGCTCACCACGGGCATGTTGAGCAGGAGGCGTATGGCGTTGTTCTGAATCTTCGGGAACACGCGCTTGCGGATGATTTTCTCGATGACCAGCGGCACGGAGATGATGACGTGGGGCTTGACGTCCTGGAAGGCTTGCGCGATGATGGCCGGCGACGGCAGGCGGGTGAGGAAGAACAGATGGCACCCGTGGCAGAAGCTGAAGATGAACTCGAAGGCCATGCCGTACATATGGGCCATGGGGAGGATGGAGAGCATGTTCTGGCCGGTCTTGACGTATTGCGAGAGCAGGCGCATGCAGAACTCCAGGTTGCCCCAGAGCGAGCGGTAGGGGAGCATGACTCCCTTGGAGAAGCCCGTGGTGCCCGAGGTATAGTTAATGAGGGCCAGTTCTTCAGCCGAATCTACATGATAATGCACATGCTCGGGGCGGAAGAATTTGGGGTATTTCCTGCCGTAGAGTTCGTTGAGGTGCTCGCGGGCATATTCAAGTTTCTCTGAGCGGGAGATGACCAGCGAATAGTCGGGGATATAGACGATACCCTCGAGGGCCGGCATCGCGTCGGGGTTGATGATCGTGGCCACCACATCGCCCACGAAGAGCAGCTTCGACTCGGAATGGTTGACGATGTTGTGGATCTGTTCGGCATTGAATTCGTGTTGGATAGGCACGGCCACGGCGCCATAGGTGAGTGTGGCCAGGAAGGCCGTTGCCCAATAAGCGCTATTGCGCCCGCAAAGTGCTATCTTGTCGCCCTTCTGCACACCGCTGTTCTCGAAAAGGATGTGGAGCTTCTCTATCTTGCGCGCTACATCCTTGAACTGTAGCGTAATGCCTTGATAGTCGGTAAGGGCATCTAAATCCCAGTTCTGTGTGATTGACCGCTCAATATATGAATTGAAACTTGGTATCTGTTGCATACGTATTTGCACAAAAAACTAAATTTTGTGCAAAGGTATATTATTTTCTGCACATATCAAAAAAAAATGTGCAATTTTTTAGGTTGCACATTGATTTTATTCGTATCTCATCGATTTGGCCGGATGGATATGGGATATGAGGTAGCTGGGTGCTATGAGTACGAACACGCTGACTATCAGCGTGCAAACGTTGATAAGCAGGATCATGGGGAGGTTGATTTCCACGGGTACGGTTTCCACGTAGTAGGTGGAGGGATCGAGCTTGATGAGGCCGGTCCACTTCTGTAGCAGGGTGATGCCGATGCCGAGGATGTTGCCCCAGAGCATGCCTTTGCCGATGATGAAGACGGCAAACCAGAGGAAGGTGTGGCGGATGGCCTTGTTGCGCGAGCCGAGGGCCTTGAGCACGCCTATCATGTTGGTGCGTTCGAGGATGATGATGAGCAGGCCGCTGATCATCGTGACTCCAGCCACGCATACCATCAGGGCCAGGATGATCCACACGTTGAGGTCGAGCAGGTTGAGCCAGGAGAATATCTGGGGGTTGATTTCCTGGATGGTGGCCGATGAGTAGGTGTTGGCGTATCTGTCGCGGGTGCGGTTCACGAGGGTGATGAGCGTTTCCTCGGTCTGGTCAATCTTGTCGAAGTCGTTGACGGTGAGTTCGGCGCCCGTGGCCTGATCGGCTTTCCATCCGTTTATCTTGACGGCCGTGTAGAGGTCGGTGAAGCAGATAGTTTCGTCGTACTTCTTGAGATTGGTCTGATAGATGCCTGCGATGGTGAACTTACGTGCGCGAACATTATTATTAATGAAATAGGCATAGATGCTTTGTCCGGCATGAAGCTGGAGCTTGTCGGCCATGATCTTGGAGATGAGTATCTTCTGCTTGGAGGATTGGCCGCTGAAGGTGGGTATATAGCCTTCGATGAGGTTCTGGTGGATGAAGGTGGTGTCGAACTGTTCGTCAACGCCCTTGAACATGACGCCGAGGAAATCGTTCTCCGTCTTCAGGATACCTTGGGTTATGGCGTAGCGTTGCACGTGCTTCACGCCGTTGATCTTGCGGAGCACGTTCATCATCGAGTCGTCCATGCAGATGGGGTACTGGTTGATGCCGTTGAGGGTGGAGAACTCGGCCACGGTGATGTGGCTTCCGAATCCGATCACCTTGTCGCGGATGGTATGCTTGAAACCGAGCACCACGCTGACGCTGACGATCATGACGGCCAGCCCGATGGCTACCCCGATGGTGGCAATACGTATGGCCGGGCGGCTCACTTTCTGCTTGTCGCCCGGATCGTTGTAGATACGCTTTGCTATAAAGAGGGGGAAGTTCAAGGTATTCGTGTGGTTTTAACTATTCTGTCCTGCCGGGATAACTCTCAAGTGCTTTCTTCAGGACGAAGAGCGCACGGGTAAGGTCTTCCTTCTTCAACACGTAGGCGATACGCACCTCGTTGATGCCTGCGCCGGGGGTGGTGTAGAAACCGCTTGCGGGAGCCATCATCACCGTCTCGCCCTCGTAGCTGAACTTCTCCAGGCACCAACGGCAGAACTTCTCACTATCGTCAACGGGAAGCTTGGCCACCGTGTAGAAGGCGCCCATCGGGATGGGTGAATACACGCCGGGGATGCGGTTGAGCCCGTCGATGAGGCATTTGCGGCGCTCCACGTATTCGTCATATACGTCGCGGAGGTATTCCTCGGGGGTGTCGAGCGAAGCCTCGGCCACGATCTGTCCGATGAGTGGGGGAGAGAGTCGTGCCTGGCAGAATTTCATCACCGCCTGGCGTATCTCCTTGTTTTTCGTGATGAGTGCACCGATGCGGATGCCGCATTCACTATAGCGCTTGGAGACGGAGTCGATGAGCACCACGTTCTGCTCGATGCCTTCCAGATGGCAGGCTGAGATGTAGGGTGAGCCGGTGTAGATATATTCACGATAGACCTCGTCAGAGAAGAGATAGAGGTCGTATTTCTTCACGAGGTCGCGAATCTGGTTCATTTCGCGGCGTGTATAGAGATAACCCGTTGGGTTGTTGGGGTTGCAGATGAGGATGGCACGTGTGCGCTCGTTGATGAGTTCCTCAAACTTCTCTACCTTCGGAAGCGAGAAGCCTTCCTCGATCGTCGTGGCAATGGTGCGGATCTTGGCGCCGGCCGAGATGGCAAAGGCCATATAGTTGGCATAGGCAGGTTCGGGAACGATGATCTCATCGCCCGGGTTCAGACACGACATGAAGGCGAAGAGCACGGCCTCACTTCCACCGCAGGTGATAATGATATCATCGGCCGTGACGTTGATGTCGTATTTGGCATAGTAACTGACCAGTTTCTCACGGTAGCTCAGATAGCCCTGTGAAGGAGAATACTCGAGAATCGTGCGGTCCACATTCTTGATGGCATCAAGCGCTACTTGAGGCGTGGGCAGATCGGGCTGACCGATATTCAAGTGGTAAACCTTGGTTCCACGCTTCTTGGCGGCGGCAGCCAGGGGAGCAAGTTTCCTGATGGGACTTTCGGGCATTTCCAATCCGCGAGTTGATATCTGTGGCATATGTTAAACCTGTTAAAAATATTCTATATTGATGATATTGGCTGCAAAATTAGTGATTTTTCCTGAGAAAGTCTCACTTTTTGACATTTAATTGAAGAAATTCCATGAAACACCGAATCGGAGCACCCGTTGGTTGGTGGGATAATGAGGTGTGAGGAAATAGCTGTTGCCCGAGCTATAGTTCACGTGGCTCATCATGACATAGAAGCGGGCTTGCTTGAGCTTCAGGTTCGCATAGACGTTCACCCAGGGGTAGTTGCCTATCTTCAAGTTGTTATCTCCGTTGTTCTGGATGGCGTATTGGCCGATGAGCGGGTTGTAGTCGGGGGCTTCGTAGGCGGTGAACCATCTCACGTCGCCGCCGAGTTCTACGTTCAGCACATTGTTGATGCGGAACTTCAGGTAGAGGTTGCTATAAATGTTGAGGTCGGGGACTGCCAGAATGGAATGGCTCGATTTCTGATAGGTGACCTGCGACTCCCAGTTGAGGATGCCCAGCCTGACCGCTTGCTCCAGCTGGAGGGTGAGCAGGGCAATGTTCTCGGCCGACTGGTTGACGGTGAGTTCGTGGTGGGTGCGGCTGTCGGAGCCCGTCGTGTAGGACTGGGCGAAGTAGGTGTAGTTGGTCAGATGGTCCACGCTGACCCTGAGCATCGTGCGTGTCTTCGGAAACGAAAGCCTGCCTTCGATATGGGTGCGTATTTCCTTCTTCATGTCGGTATCGTCCCACCAAAGGTATTTGGAATGGAAGTGGCGCTGGTAGAAGATGGGGTTCAACCGGTGGAAATAGGCGTGGCCTGCTATCTGAAGGGTGTCACCGAAAAGGGGGATGTTCAGGTCGGCATAGCCGTCCACTTTCAGCTGTCCGGCATCTTGACCTACGAGCCATGTTTCCAGGGTCGCATTGTAGTGGATGAGGTTGCCCTGTGTCTTGCTGAGCTGACCGCCTACGCTGACGTTATGCTCATTGTATGACTGGCTATGGCCGAGGGTGTCGGGGAGGGTGAAATGCCTGAAGTCGGAGGTGACGAAGGCTTTCAGGCCTGCCTTTGCCCATTTGTTGAAACCTTCGAGCAGGTTCAGGGCGAAGGTGTTCTTGATGCGGTAGTGGCGGGTGATGTCGTAGATGGAATCGCCCTGAAGGACATCGGCTTCGTCCTTATAGTAACTGCTGTTCTTATAGTAGTCGCGCGGCCACTCGTATGCCTGGTAGATACGGTTGGCATAGTCGTAGTTGAGGGTATGGATGAAGCTCGTCACGGGCACGTACTCGTTCTTCATCCATGACGTGTCCTGGGCTGCTTCTTCCTTGGGCTTCTCGGCCATCAGGCTATCCATAGCAGCCTGGCCTTCCACCTTGATGCGGCCTTCGCCCAGGGAGGTGCTATCGTTACGTTCCGGCTCGCGGCCTACGGTCTTTGCACCGTCGGGGCGGCCGCCGTAGCTGATATTCTTGTTGCGCTTGAACTCTTCCTCATCGAAGTCAAGTCCCTGTTTGCGGGCTTCACGGCGAGCCTTCTCTATTTCCTTCTTCTCATCTTTCTCCTTCTGGCTTTCCATAGCGAATTTCTTGGCCTTGATTTCCTCCGGCGTCATCGGAATCTTGCGGTTGAAGCCGATGTTGTAGCGATGAGTGAAGAAGATGTGGTGATGGTCGTTACGGTTCCAGTTGCTCGAGAGCATGGTGGGAATCTCGTTGGTCCTGAAATCCTCCCTGTAGATTTCGGGATGCTCTATGTATTCGTCGTTGGTGAGGCCTCCGTTCTCGGCCATCTTCTGATGGTTGGTGCCCATCAGCAGGTGGGCCTCGTAGCGGTCACCGAGATAGGAGCCGTAGAGCGAGTAGTTGAAGTGGGCCGCACTCTGGTGCTGATAGTAGCCGCGAGCATAGATATAGTTGAATCTGAATCCCAGGCCAAGCCGCTTGCCGGCATTGACGGCAAACAAAGCCTTGAGATGGTCTTCACCGTTGTTCTTGTCGCCGCATTCCTGATAGGTCAGGTTCGTGATGGGCGAGAGCGTATTGGTGAAATGGAACTGATCAACGGGTGTGTTGAAGAAGTCATAGGGTTGCGTGAAGAAGAACTGCTCCGTCTGAGGCCGGTCGATGTATATGCGGTTCATGCGTGGCGAACCGAGGTTTCCGAGCGTGTTGTATTCACCGTATTTGCCTTCGTTGAAGATGGTGTTCATATACATGTGCTGAAGGGTATCGGGCTCGGCAGGCTTCCGGTCGCCAAACCGGCTGTCAACCGTCCATACATAGAACCCTCTGGGCGCATCATGGTGCTCCTTGAGGCTATCTTTCTTGTTGGTATCTTCGGCACTGGTGAAGTTGCCGTTCTCGTCAATCTGGTTAAAACCCTGGGCAAAGAACGGCAATGCAATAGAGGCAAAAAGCAGCGATATTAGGATTCTTCTCATTTAAGCAGTCTAAATACGCATTCAGCCAGTTTGAATGCCATTGAAACAAGAATGATGATGGTTCCTAAATCACGGCCATAATAGAAATAGACAATCACGCCCACCACGGCTCCCAACATAAAGAGAATGTTGAGAATCTGCCGGAGCATGCGATACTTGTCTTCGCCATTGTCTTCGTCTTCACCGCGGCGGCGACGGTAAATCATTGAGTTATCCAAAATCTATATTATTCTTTTAGTACGTTTCTGATGGTTTCGAAAATCTGATCCTTGCGGTCGATGGTCTTTCTGCGGAACTTGGCGGAGCCGCGGTAGAGCTTGGTGTTCTTCTTGTTGACGGCAGCGTCGTCGGAAATCCATTCTTCGGCCTTATACACCTGATTCGTGCGCTCTTCGTCGTATTTGTAGCTGATGCGGTTCATCGTCATGTTGAGATGACCGTCGGAGCAACGGGCAATGAGGGTGTAATTGAATTTCGTGCGGTCCAGCGAGAGCAGACTTGAAGAGAACAACAGCCATTCCCTCACGTTAGCTACGACGATGTGATCTTGTTTGTTGACAAGCGTAACGGCGCTGCCTTCCAATTGTCCCTCACTCTTGGTGAGGTCGGTCAGGGTCTTGAACATCTTGTCGTATATATCCTGGGCGCTTTTGCCGGGAACGTCCACGTCAAGCGTCCACTGCACATCTCCATCTACAATGGGGACTGCTCCGCGAAGATATTTTTCATCTTTATTGGGCTTCTTGACTTCTTCTGCCTTCTCTACCTTTTCTTCTTTGGGCTTTTCCCATACGTTCTGGGCAATGACAGACATGGGCAATGCCAACATCATGAGTACGATTAACTTTTTCATATTCGCAGGTTTTTTATTGTGCAAAGGTAGTGATTTTCCTTGAAGTGGTGGCAAGGTGGCCTTAAAAATGTTTGTTTATTAACTTTATTTTTCGCTTTCGAGCAGTTCCGTGAGTCTGATAATCTCATCGCGATACTGGGCTGCCTGGATGAAATCGAGTTTCTTGGCGGCCTCTTTCATCAGGGCCGTGGTGTTCTCGATGCTCTTCTTCAGCTGTTCCTTTGACATTCTGGCCAGTATCGGATCAGCCACCATAGCCATACTGTCGGGTTCGATGTAAGGCATGTATTGCAGTTGGGCAGTCTTTTCTTCGGGTTGTCCGTTCTGGGTCCTTCCGGAGAGTCCGCCTTTGTTAATACTTTTCACAATCTGCTGAGGCGTGATGTGATGCTCTTCGTTGTATTTCAATTGCTTGTTGCGGCGGCGTGCTGTCTCGTCGATGGTGAGTTGCATGCTTTGTGTGATGGAATCGGCATACATGATGACCTTTCCGTTCACGTTTCGGGCTGCTCGCCCTGCCGTTTGGGTGAGCGAGCGATGAGAACGGAGAAAGCCTTCCTTATCGGCATCAAGGATGGCAACGAGCGATACTTCCGGCAGGTCAAGACCTTCACGGAGCAGGTTTACACCTACCAGCACATCGAACGCACCGGCTCTTAAATCTGTCATGATTTTTACACGGTCAAGTGTGGCTACGTCGCTATGGATATAGTTGGCTTTGATGCCGTTGTTGAGCAGGTATTCGGTCAGTTCTTCGGCCATACGCTTGGTTAAAGTCGTTACCAGCACACGTTCGTTGCGATGGCTTCGGGTAAGGATTTCGTCCATGAGGTCATCCACCTGATTCTCCGTGGGGCGTATCTCGATAATGGGATCGAGCAGACCGGTGGGGCGAATCACTTGTTCTACGACCACACCTTCGGCCTTTTGCAACTCATAGTCGGCAGGTGTTGCGCTCACGTAGATGGTCTGTGGGACCAGGCTTTCGAATTCCTGGAATGTGAGCGGACGGTTATCGAAGGCTGCCGGCAGACGGAAACCATATTCCACCAGATTGGTCTTGCGGGCACGGTCGCCACCATACATAGCCGAAATTTGTGGAACGGAAACGTGGCTTTCATCGATGACGAGCAGGAAATCCTCGGGGAAGAAATCGAGCAGGCAATAGGGACGTTGACCTGCTTCGCGCCCGTCAAAGTATCGGGAATAGTTCTCGATGCCGCTACAATGGCCCAGCTCTTTAATCATTTCCATGTCATATTCCACGCGTTCCTTAATTCGCTGAGCCTTAATGGTATCGCCTAATTCATTAAAGAATTCAATTTGCTTTACCAAATCGTCTTGTATGTTGCGGATGGCAATCTCCGTCTGTTCTTTGGAAGTGACGAAGAGATTGGCCGGATAGATCTGGTATTCTTCAAAGCTGGCCATGCGGTGATAGGTGATGGAGTCAAGTTCCTCAATGCCGTCAATCTCGTCGTCCCACCACGTGATACGCAAAACATTGTCCGAATAGGCCATGAATACATCCACGGTATCGCCTTTCACTCGGAAATTACCGCGTTTCAGTTCGATGTCATTCCTGACGTAAAGGGCATCCACGAGCCGACGCAGAAATTGGTTGCGTTCCAGCTTCTGGCCTTTCTTCAGGGTGATCACACTCGAAGCCATTGCCGTAGGGCCACCCATGCCATAGATACACGAGACGCTGCTCACCACAACCACGTCCTTTCTTCCCGAAAGCAAAGAAGAGACGGCACTCAGCCTGAGACGGTCAATCTCTTCGTTGATAGCCAGGTCTTTTTCGATATAGGTATCGGAAGTAGGCATATAGGCCTCCGGCTGATAGTAGTCATAGTAGCTCACGTAGTATTCCACGGCATTCTCTGGGAAGAATCCCTTCATCTCTTCATAGAGTTGAGCTGCCAGCGTCTTGTTGTGGCTTAGGATAAGTGTCGGCTTGTTGATGTTTGCGATGACATTGGCCACCGTGAAAGTCTTTCCGGAACCCGTCACGCCTAGCAGCACCTGTGCCGGATCTCCGCGTAGCACACCTTCGGTGAGCTGGCGGATGGCTTCGGGCTGGTCGCCTGTGGGCTGGTATTTGGATGTCAGTTTGAAGTTCATAATTTGCAAAGATAGTGAAATTGGGGGAAAAACAAAAGGAAAATAGCAATTTTTTCTTAAATTACACGCATTACATTTTGCTTTTCGTGGAATAATGTGTAATTTTGCACCGTTTTTACGCAACAGACAATGAAGAAAATTCTGATCTCCATATCCGCAGCCTTGCTCTTGAGCAGTTGTGCCCACGAATTCAACCAGGTATTCAAGTCTAGCGACACGGCCTATCGGTATGAATTCGCCAAGGAGTGTTTTGCTAAAGGCAAATATACCCAGGCCATCACGTTGCTCAACGATCTTATTGCTATTCAGAAGGGCACAGACAACGGTGAGGAAAGCCTCTACATGCTGGCTATGGCACAATATGGAAACATGGATTACGAGAGTGCCGCGCAGGCTTTCAAGAAATATCATTCCACTTATCCGAAGGGCATTTATGCCGAGCGAGCCAGTTACTACGTGGGGCAGAGCCTCTACATGAGTACACCTGAACCTCGCTTGGATCAAAGCCAGACAATTAAGGCCATTGCCGCCTTCCAGGAGTATCTGGACCTCTATCCCGATGCCCAGATGAAGACACAGGCGCAGGACCGTCTCTTCGAGCTTCAGGACAAGCTTGTGAAGAAGGAACTCTACAACGCCCAGCTCTATTACGATCTTGGTGGATATTTCGGCAATATCAATTCCAATAGCGAGTCCAACTATGAGTCTTGCATCGTGACGGCGCAGAATGCGTTGAAGGATTATCCCTATACTTCATTACGCGAAGATTTTGCGTTGCTTATCATGAAAGGCAAGTATAAGCTGGCCGAGAATTCTGTTGCTGCCCGTCAGTTGGAGCGTTTCCAAGATGCTGAGGACGAATGCTACGGATTCATCAACGAGTATCCCGACTCAAAGCATGTGAAGACCGCGGAAAAGTATATTGCCGTTTGCAAGAAATATACTGCTAACGCCAAGGAAGAATAATCTTTTCAGAAAACAAGAATAATAACAAATATTTTTTTTATGGATTACAAGAAGTCAAAAGCCCCCACTAACACCGTTACGCGCAACATTATGGATTTGTGTAAGGATACGGGCAACATCTACGAGAGCGTGGCCATCATCGGCAAGCGCGCCAACCAGATTTCTGTTGAAATTAAGCAAGACCTGAGCAAGAAACTCGCTGAGTTTGCTTCCTATAACGATTCCCTGGAGGAAGTGTTTGAGAACCGTGAGCAGATTGAAATCTCACGCTATTACGAGAAGCTGCCAAAGCCAACCCTCCTCGCTACAGAGGAATTCATTGACGGTCAGGTGTATTTCCGTGACCCCTCTAAGGAAAAGGACGACGAATGATACAGCGCAAACAAACTCTCTTTATCCTCATCGCCCTGATCCTGAGTCTGGTCTGTCTGTGCATGCCTATTGCTTCGTTTGCTACTGAAGGAATGGGTGTCTCTTCGCAGATGTACAATCTCTGGATTCTTTCTGATGGAGGTGTACGTGATTTTGCTCCATGGCCGTTGTTCGTATTGCTCCTGCTTACGATGCCCATCGGCATTGCGGCCATATTCCTTTACAAAAAGCGTATGATGCAGGCCCGCTTGTGCGTGCTGAATATACTGCTGCTTATTGTGTGGTATATAGCCTTTGCGGTGATTTCTCTCGGAAAGCAGGACACGCTTCATGCCGTGATGGCTGTAGGTATTCCGGCATCATTTCCTGCGGTGAGCATCATTCTCTATGTGATGGCTCGTCATGGAATCATAGCCGATGAGAAACTGGTTAGATCGATGGATCGCATCCGATGATACGTCTTTGACGCATCTTTATTAATAAGGTAAACCCCGAAAGAATGTTGAATATCTTTCGGGGCTTATTTTGATGGTTTCCTTCTAAAGTCTGGAAACCTTCTTTCCAAAGTCTGGAAAGGTTGCTTCCAAAGTCTGGAAAGAAGGCTTCTGCTCAGTGGAAGCAAACGGGCTAACTGATGCTGAACTTCAGCCCGCTCTCGTCTTTCTCCGCAAGGATGGTGCAGCCAGGCTTCAAGTCACCTGAAAGCATCAGTTCGCATACGCCGTCCTCGATATGAGTTTGAATGGCACGCTTCAAAGGACGGGCACCAAACTGAACGTCATATCCCTTGGAGGCAACGTATTCCTTGGCCTCATCCGAGATTTCCAGATGGTAGCCTAGGTTCTCTACACGTTTCAGCAGCCCCTTCAGTTCTACGTCAATGATGCGTTTGATGGCTTCAAGATCCAGTTGGTCGAAGGTGACTATTTCGTCAAGACGGTTCAGGAATTCCGGCGAGAACTGCTTGGAGAGACTCTTCTGGATGATGGAACGAGCGTATTCCTTGTCTTTTTCATCCATGGCCAACCCCAGGCTTCCGGCATTAAATCCCACGCCGCGTCCGAACTCCTTCAGCTGGCGGGTACCGGCATTCGAGGTCATAATGATGACGGTGTTGCGGAAGTCTATCAGTCGTCCGTTGCCATCGGTGAGTCGCCCTTCATCGAGAACCTGAAGCAGCATGTTGAACACATTGCCGTGGGCTTTTTCTATCTCGTCGAGCAACACGATGGAGTAGGGCTTGCGGCGCACTTTCTCCGTGAGTTGTCCGCCTTCTTCGTAGCCTACGTATCCCGGAGGAGCACCTACCAGTCGCGAGGTGTTGAAACTTTCGCTATATTCACTCATGTCCACGCGGATAAGCGCGTCTTCTGAACCAAACATCTTTTCGGCAAGTTTCTTGGCCAGATAGGTCTTACCTACACCCGTTGGTCCCAGGAACATGAATGCACCGATAGGATGGTTTGGGTCCTTAAGTCCTACGCGGTTACGCTGGATGGCTTTCACGATTTTCTCGATAGCCTTGTCCTGGGCTATTACCTCCGTCTTCAGTTCGTCGGCCATATTCTTCAGCCGCAGGCCTTCTTGTTCGGCCATACGCTGAACGGGCACTCCGCTCATCATGGATACCACTTCGGCAACTTCCACTTCTGTCACGGCCACGCGCTTCTCCACATCGCCTTGGGTCCATTTCTCTTGAAGGCTTTTCAGTTCCTTTTCCAATTGCACCTGACGGTCACGATATCCGGCTGCCAGTTCGAAATTCTGGTTCTTCACGGCCTGCTGCTTCTTTTCAAGTACCGTTTGGATTTCTTTCTCCATGGCGGTAATCTCTGGTGGCACCTGTGCATGGCGCAAGTGTACGCGCGCACCCACTTCATCGAGAGCATCAATGGCCTTGTCGGGGAAGAAGCGGTCGTTGATATAGCGGTCTGTCAATTTGACACACGCCATAATGGCATCCTCCGTATAGCTCACGTGATGGTGCTGCTCGTAGCGATCCTTGATGTTATGTAGAATCTCCACGGTGTCTTCTACGTTGGTAGGCTCTACGATGACTTTCTGGAAACGGCGTTCCAGGGCTCCATCTTTCTCAATGGAGTTACGGTATTCGTTGAGCGTGGTGGCACCGATGCATTGGATGGTTCCACGTGCCAGCGCGGGCTTCAGGATGTTGGCGGCATCCATGCTACCCGGTGTACTTCCTGCGCCTACCATAGTGTGGATCTCGTCGATGAAGATGATGACGTCAGGATTGTTTTCTATCTCTTTGATGAGTGCCTTGATGCGCTCCTCAAACTGTCCGCGATACTTCGTGCCGGCAACGATGCTGGTCATGTCGAGGTTGATAAGTCGCTTGTTGAAGAGGATGGGACTGGTGCGCTTCTTTACTATCAGTTGCGCCAATCCTTCCACGATGGCACTCTTACCCACACCGGGTTCGCCGATGAGCACGGGATTATTCTTCTTGCGTCGTCCGAGAATCTCCGTCACACGCTCAATCTCGCGTTCGCGGCCCACCACAGGGTCAAGTTTGCCTTCGGCAGCAGCTTGTGTGAGGTCGGTGCCGAAGTTATCCAGTACGGGGGTTGATGATTTTGGAGCCTTGCGCGCAGTAGTGCTCTGATGCCCATTTGACTGATGGTTGTTGAGCATGGGGTCTTCCAGATCGTCTTCATCCTCATCAGGCATGCTCAGGCCACTGCTGGTTTTTCCGGCAGTCTGCTGGATGTATAGCAGTACGTCTTCGTAGGAAATACTGTTTGACTCCAAGATAGTCTTGGCACCGTTGTTGGTCTGGTCGTGCAGGATAGCCAGTAGCAGATGTTGCTCTTCAACGGTGTTCGTTGACTGCATCCTTGCCTCCAGCACAGCCAGCTTCAGAATGTTTGAAGCTTGTGTGTTGAGCACCAGTTCCTGGGTGTTGATGGGTTGTGTGAAATCATTCTCTCTGACCTGCATCTCCAAGTCGTGCTTGACTGACTGCATGTCAACGTTGGCTTGTGACAAGATGTCACTCACGATACTGTTTCTCTCGCGGAGCAATCCGAGCATCAGGTGCTCAGGCCCCACGGAACGACTGGCAAGTCGTGCGGCTTCCTCACGGCTAAACGCAAGGATTTCCGATACCTTTGGTGAAAATTGGCTCGCCATATATTTACTTCCTTTCTTTTTTATTGTTATCAATCAGCAGAACAACTTACAAAATCCGTGCCATCTGTTTATGGGAATTTGAACAAAGGAGGTCTTTCTAATGCTGTCTTCCGATTTCGTGGTGCAAAAGTAAGCAAAATATTTGGTATTCTTCGCAATTTGATTTAATTTTGTAGGCAATTATGAAGAAACCTTTCATTATTCTACTATCAGTAGTGTTGTCTTGCTCTTTGTCGGCAAGTGCACAGATGCGGTGGAACTCTAAATACCAGAGTTATATTGACCAGTATAAAGATCTGGCCATTGAGGAAATGATACGCTATCGTGTGCCGGCAAGCATTACGCTCGCTCAGGGTATTCTTGAGAGCGGAGCGGGCACCAGTGAACTGACTCGCAAGGGCAACAATCACTTTGGCATCAAGTGTCATGGATGGACGGGCCGCACGGTTTATCACGACGATGATGCTTCGCAGGAGTGTTTCCGTGCCTACGATAATGCACTTCAGAGTTACGAGGACCATTGCAAGTTCTTGCGCAACGGGAAACGCTATAGTAGTCTTTTCAATCTTTCCATCACCGACTATAAGGGATGGGCACATGGCCTGAAGGCTGCGGGCTATGCCACGAATCCCCGATATGCCTACCAGCTGATAGGCATCATCGAACTCTATAGGCTCCATGATTATGACAAGGCCAAGAGCTACGATAAGTTTATGGCTAAGCGTTCAGGAACCGACCAGCCCGTGGGCGGCCAAACGCAACTTCACCCTATACATATATATAATAAGAACTATTATCTGTATGCCCGTCAGGGGGATACTTTCAAGCTGATAGGTCAGGAAATCGGCATTTCCTACAAGAAGATAGCCCGCTATAATGAGCGTGACAAAAAGGATGCACTCCAACCGGGTGAGATCGTATGGCTGAAGAAAAAGCAAAAACGCGCTGACAAGGAATTCAAGAATCGCCCACACACGGTGAAACCTGGTGAGAGCATGTACTCCATCGCCCAGTATTACGGCATCCGCCTGAAGTCGCTCTACAAGATGAATGATATTTCTCCTGATGAGAGTATCAGGGTAGGGCAGAAGCTCCGCGTGAGATAGACCTTTGGAAATCTTTCAACAGCATGTAAATAATAACTGCAATCTATGAGTAAAATAAATGATTTTCGTATGCTTGTCGTGACATTGGCAACCATGCTTATGGTAGCCGGATGTAAGTCTGGGAAGAATCAGGATGTACTGGGTGATCCCGATGTGGAACTGGTGGAGATGAGCGACGAAGAGAAGAGCCAGTCTGAAGTGCGCTATGTGATGTTTCATCTGAAAGATTTCTCATTTGCCGAATCAGAAAACACCACTTTTAAGGTGAACGACAGGATGGAGCACACCAAATACACAAAAATCTTTGAGCGTAATAATTATCAGGATGCCCTAGGTTCCATCGTGAGCGAAACCGATAATACTAAAGGCTATGGCATCCGTATGAAGTTGGGTGATGACAAGCGCTCGCTCGTACCTACCGACAAGTATTTCTCCGGCATTATCTGGCATATCCGTCCGGGTAAAACCTATATGGAGTATATCTTTGATTCCGAAGAGCCCCGGCAGGAGTTCTTGCAAGAGGCTGTAGCCGACGGTTTCATGAAGGTGAACGACAGCCTTTATTCCAAGAGTAATCCGAAGATCAGTTGCATCAACCTTTCCAAATACAAAGGTTATCCTTCGTTGATGCTGATTTGCTATTAGTCGGATGCGGCATGGCTTCCAGCTACGTAGCCCATCGTCCAGGCTGCCTGTAGGTTGAAACCACCTGTGATAGCATCCACGTCACATACTTCACCGGCATAGTAGAGCCCTTTTACGTGCTTGCTCTCCAAGGTGTTGGGTTGGATAGAAGCCAGCGAGACACCACCGCAAGTAACGAATTCATCTCGCCAACTACTTTTCCCTTCTACGCCATAACCGTCGTTGGTGAGTGTCTCAACCAGTTTGTTTAGACCTTTCTTTCCCAATTCGCCCCATCTTTTTTCGGTGGGAATGTCTGCACGCTTCAGCAGGTGTAGCCAGAGTCGTGAGGGCAGGTCGAAGCATTTCATGTTGCCCATCTGCTTGCCGCCGTTCCTGATAACCGTTTCCGTGAGGGCTTCGCTGATTTTCGGAGCATTGGTTTCACCGACCCAATTGACCGCTATCTGGAAACGGTAGTTCCGTTCAGCCATCCATTGAGCACCGTATGACGACAAACGTAGAATGGCAGGTCCGCTCATACCCCAGTGGGTTATGAGCAAAGCTCCCTCGCTTCTCATCTTGGTACCTGCGATTGCCGTGATGGAATGTTCCGCCACCGTGCCCATTAAGGCCCGTAGAGGTTTGTCGTTAATGTTGAACGTGAAAAGCGAAGGCACTGGGGGCGTTATCTCGTGTCCTAAATCTTTCAGATAACCGAAAGCGTCTTCCCGAGGATGACCACCTGTGGTGATGATTACCCGGTCGGCATCTTCCTCTTTCTGTCCATTATTAAATATAAGGTGTAGGCAATTCTCTCGGGGAACAATTTGCCCGAGGGCATGGTGGGTGATGATTGTCACCCCCAGCCTTCGGGCGTTTTCTGTCAGGCAGTCTATGATGCTCTGTGAGGATTGTGAACGGGGAAATACGCATTCATCATCCTGCGTCACGAGTTCTACGCCTCGGCTTTCGAACCATTCGTATGCATCGTGGTAGTCGAACGTCTTGAAGAGGCGCTTCATCAGTTTGTCGCCGCGTGGATAGGCCTGTTTCAAATCCTTGATGGCAGCAAAGGAATTGGTCAGATTGCAACGTCCACCTCCTGTCACAGCCACCTTGGCCAGCGGGCTACTTCCTTTTTCATAGATCACCACATCGGAGTCGGGCCTTGTTTCCTTAGCCCTGATGGCAGCAAAGAATCCTGCTGCCCCTCCTCCTATGATGGCAATCCGCATAGTCTATGACGTGCCCGATTAATAACTGCGGGCAATGATGACACGGTATTTTGCAGGCTTTCCGGTGACCATATCCACGCCAGGGGTCTGCTCTACGCCGAAGGGCACGCAGCGGATGGTGGCCTGAGTCTCTTCCTTGATGCGAGCCTCGGTCTCGGCAGTGCCGTCCCAGTGGCAGAGGAAGAAGCCGCCGTCCTTTACTTTCTCCTTGAACTCCTCGTAGTTCTCGCACTCGTATATACGGGCATCGCGAGCCGAGCGGGCCTTCTCGAAGATGTTCTTCTGGATGTCTTCCAGCAGCTGCTCCACGTATTCCACGATTCCATCGATGGGGCGCGATTCCTTCTCCAGCGTGTCGCGGCGCATCACCTCGATGGTGCCGTTCTCCAGGTCGCGGGCACCGAGCACCAGTCGCACGGGCACGCCCTTCAGCTCATAGTCGGCAAACTTGAAACCTGGGCGCTTATTGTCGGCATCGTCGTATTTCACTGTGATACCCTTGGAGCGCAGGGCGTCGATGATGGGCTGCACCTTTTCGCTGACAGCTGCCAGCTGGTCGGCCTTATTGGCAATCGGAATGATGACCACCTGGATAGGAGCCAGACGTGGAGGCAACACCAGTCCATTATCATCAGAGTGCGTCATGATGAGCGCACCAATCAGACGGGTGGAAACACCCCACGAAGTAGCCCACACGTATTCGGGCTTGTTGTCCTTATTAAGATAGGTCACATCGAATGCCTTCGCAAAATTCTGTCCAAGGAAGTGTGATGTACCGCTCTGCAGAGCCTTGCCGTCCTGCATCATGGCCTCGATGGTGTAGGTGTCGAGGGCTCCGGCAAAACGTTCGGTCTCGCTCTTCACACCCTGTACTACAGGCACGGCCATCCATTCCTCTGCAAACTTAGCATACACTTTCAGCATCTTCTGTGCTTCCTCTTCGGCTTCCTCGCGTGTGGCATGGGCCGTGTGGCCTTCCTGCCAAAGGAATTCGCTGGTGCGGAGGAATGGACGTGTACGCATCTCCCAGCGCATCACGTTACACCACTGGTTGCACATCAGGGGCAGGTCGCGCCAAGACTGAATCCAGTTCTTATAGGTGTTCCAGATAATGGTCTCCGAAGTGGGGCGGATGATGAGTTCCTCTTCCAATTTGGCGGCGGGATCCACCTCCACGCCGCTCTTGTCTTCCTTTGCACGCAGACGATAGTGGGTCACCACGGCGCACTCCTTGGCGAATCCCTCCACGTGCTCGGCCTCCCTCGAAAGAAAACTCTTAGGAATCAGCAGAGGAAAATAGGCGTTCTGAGCACCAGTCTCCTTGAACATCATGTCCAGTTGGTGCTGCATCTTCTCCCAGATGGCATAGCCATAAGGTTTGATGACCATACAACCACGTACGGCCGACTGCTCGGCAAGGTCGGCTTTCACGACAAGATCGTTATACCACTGACTGTAATTGTCAGCTCGTTTTGTCAGTTCTTTCAGTTCTTTTGCCATTGTTCTATTGTTAAAATTTAATATTTGTGTGCAAAAGTACAAAAAAATTTGGAGAATCTTCAGAAATACTATATCTTTGTCGAGAATTTTGCTATTTATTAAACTTTTAAAGATATGAAGAATTTAAAGATTGCAACAATGGGGCTTTGCCTCGCTATGTTAGTTAGTTGTAGCACGAACACAGGTTCTGGTTCTCTGATTGGTGCCGGAGGTGGTGCTGTGCTGGGTGGCGTTTTGGGCGCTGTAATCGGTAAAGATGCCAAGGGTGCTGCCATTGGCGCAGCCATCGGTGGTGCCGTAGGTGCAGGTACTGGTGCGCTTATCGGTAAGCACATGGATAAGGTGAAGGCTAAGGCTGCCGCCGAGATGGAGAATGCCAAGGTGGAGGAAGTTACCGATGCTAACGGCCTGAAGGCTGTGAAGGTGACTTTCGACAGCGGTCTTCTCTTTGCTACCAGTTCCGCAACGTTGGCCAGCAAGTCTAAGAACGACCTCAACGATTTTGCTACGCTTCTGAAGAACGATGCCGACTTGGCCGTTGACGTTCAGGGTTATACCGACAATCAGGGTTGGAAGAACTCTACCGCTGAGCAGAGCGCTCAGAAGAACCTCAACCTTAGCCAGCAGCGTGCTGAGAGTGTGAAGAATTATCTCACCAGCCAGGGTGTCAGCTACAATCAGTTCAAGAACGTAACCGGTTACGGCGAGCAGAATCCCGTTGCTGACAACTCAACGAAGGCAGGCCAGCAGGCCAACCGTCGTGTTGAGGTTTATCTCTATGCTAGTGAGAAGATGATTGAGAAGGCCAATAACGGTGAGCTCAATTAATTGAGATAAAGAGAAATGTGACTCACAAACTCTAAAACTCACAAACTCACGTACAATTGAAATTCATTAAGCGACTGATAAAGTGGATGGTGGTAGCCTTCTTTGGCTCCACCATCCTTGCTGTTGTGTTGTTGAGGTTCCTGCCGGTATTCTTCACACCGCTGATGTTTATCCGTGCGTACGAACAGATTCAAGAGGGCCGCGAACTCAAGCTGAGCCATTCATGGGTGAGTCTCTCTAAGATATCACCCTCGATGCCTGTGGCCGTCATGGCCAGCGAAGATCAACGCTTCCTGAAGCACCACGGATTCGACTACGAAGCAATCGAGAAAGCCGCCATGAACAATCTCGACGGCAAACGCAAATTGGGCGGCAGCACCATCAGTCAGCAGACTGCTAAGAATGTTTTCCTATGGCCTGGGCGTTCATGGCTTCGTAAGGGGCTGGAAGCCTACTTCACTGTGCTCATTGAGTTTGTTTGGAGCAAGCAGCGTATCATGGAAGTCTATCTTAACAGCATCGAGATGGGGGAGGGCATCTATGGCGTGGAGGCTGTTGCCGAGGAGCATTTCGGTTGTAAGGCTTCCGAACTCACGCGTTCCAACTGTGCCCTCATTGCGGCCACGCTTCCCAATCCTCGTAAGTTCTCTTCCAAAAATCCTTCCGATTACATGGTGCGCCGCAAGGTGAAGATTATGAAAGAGATGAAGTTTATTCCCCTGTTTCCCAAGGAAGGACAGGATGTTGATCCCCGTACCGTTGACGGTGGAATATACAAGAAGAAGTAAAAGATATCCTAAATACTAATTCCCCTATAAAACTCAATACCCCACAACCCCATCATTACCACGCAAAAAGTATGAATCTGCTTGAAGACCTCAACGAATCCCAGCGTCAGGCTGTGGAATATTGCGATGGACCGTCGCTGGTGATTGCCGGTGCCGGTTCCGGTAAGACGCGCGTGCTTACCTATAAAATAGCATATTTATTGGAACAGGGTATGAAGCCTTGGAACATCCTGGCTCTTACGTTCACCAACAAAGCCGCCCGCGAGATGAAGGAACGCATTGCACGGCTGGTAGGAGAGGATCGTGCCACCCATCTCTATATGGGCACCTTCCATAGCATCTTCTCACGCATCCTCCGCGTGGAGGCAGGACATCTTGGCTACTCCAACAACTTCACCATCTACGACGAAACGGATTCACGTTCGTTGCTGAAAGCCGTCATCAAGGAAATGGGACTCGACGAGAAAACCTATAAGCCCGCCGCCGTCCACAACCGAATATCCATGGCCAAGAACCATCTTATCCTGGCTGCTGAATACGGCCAGCACCGCGAACTCGTGGAGCGCGACATTAACCAGAAGATGCCTGCCGTGGCGCAGATATTCGTCAACTATCAGAACCGTTGCAAGCAGGCCAATGCCATGGACTTTGATGATTTGCTCACACTCACCCATACACTCTTTCGCGAACACGAGGATATCCGACGCAAGTATGCCGAGCGCTTTCGCTTCGTGCTCGTCGATGAGTATCAGGATACTAACTCCGTGCAGCAGTTAATCGTGCTCCAACTCACTAAGGACCACCAGCACGTCTGTGTTGTGGGCGATGATGCCCAGAGTATATACGGATTCCGCGGTGCCAATATCGACAACATCCTCGATTTCCAGAAGATGTTCCAAGGCGTCAAACTCTTCAAACTCGAACAAAACTATCGTAGCACCCAGCGCATCGTGCAGGCCGCTAACAGTCTCATCAAGAAAAACGAACGGCAGATTCCCAAGGATGTCTATAGCCGCAACGACGAGGGCGAGTGCGTCGTTCTTAAAGAGGCCTACAGCGACCGCGAGGAAGCTTCCATTGTATGCAACGAGATCAAGCGCCTCATGCGCAAGGAGCACACCGACTACAGTGATTTCGCCATACTCTACCGCACCAATGCCCAGAGCCGAGCCTTCGAGGACGAAATGCTCAAGCAGGGCATTCTCTACCGCGTCTATGGCGGCCTCAGTTTCTACCAGCGCAAGGAAATCAAGGATATCATCGCCTACTTCCGCATGGTGGTCAACCCCAACGACGAGGAGGCTTTCAAGCGCATCGTCAATTATCCTACTCGTGGCATCGGAGGCACAACCGTCACCAAGATTGCGGCTTCAGCCAATGCCCACGGCGTGAGCCTTTGGACTGTTATCAACAATCCCGTTCTTTTCGGTCTCGGTGTCAATAAGGGCACGCTCACCAAGCTCGACGGCTTCCGCACGCTTATTGAGGGCTTCGTGCAACGCTTTGAAACAGAAGATGCCTATCAACTGGGTCATGACATCATCACCCAGAGCGGCATCAGTCAGGACCTTTATGCCGGCAATTCGCCCGAGTCCGTGGCTCGCCAGGAGAACCTTGAAGAGTTCCTTGCCGGACTCCAAGACTTCGTGGAGAGTCGCAAGGAGGAAGGTCGTCAGGACGAAATCACGCTCCGCGACTATCTTCAGGAAGTATCCCTGCTGACCGATCTCGATAGCGACGGCAACGGCGAAGAGCGCCGCAAGGTGACGCTCATGACCGTCCATTCGGCCAAGGGTCTGGAGTTCCCCACGGTCTTTGTTGTAGGACTCGAAGAGAATATCTTCCCTTCCCCCTTGAGTACCAATTCCAAGCGCGAACTCGAAGAAGAGCGCCGTCTGCTCTACGTGGCCATCACGCGCGCCGAGAAACATTGCTATCTCACCTATGCCAAGAGCCGTTGGCGCTATGGACACATGGGGTTCAGTTCTCCCAGCCGTTTCCTCCGCGATATTGATCCCTCCCTGATTACCGATGATACTGCTCCCGCAGAGCCTTCCCGTCGGTCCTTGCGTGGCTCCGGTAGCCGTTTTGAGAATACGCTCTTCGGCAGTGACAACCGTTCTTCTGGTTCCCCCTTCGGCGAAAGCCGCCGCTATCAGAATTCCAATCCCGTGGCCAGCCAGTTCCGTGCCGACCCTAAGCCCCGCGAGGCCGTACATCGCGAAGACCCGCCGCGTGATCCTTTCTCACCGTCGTTCAAGCGCACCCTTGCTGCCAGCGGAGCCAATCTCCGTCGCGTCTCTTCGCTGGTCAATCATACTGCCCCTTCCGCCGCATCATCCCCCTCTGGTGTACAGGAAGGCCAGACCATTGAGCACGAACGTTTCGGCATCGGCACCGTCGTCAAGCTGGAAGGCACTGGCGAGAACCAGAAGGCCACCGTAGAGTTCCGCAACTCAGGCACTAAGCAACTTCTCCTAAAGTTCGCCCGCTTCAAGATTATCAGTTAAAAAAGGAGTAATGGCACATCATACCCATTACTCCCAACATACCCATAAAACCTATTACTCTCATAACCTCTAAAGACAAAAGAAAAATGAAAACTTACGCATTCCTCCTTTCTATTCTGCTCCTCCCGTTTGCGGTAAACGCGCAGGACTTCCAGACGGAAATCTCGCAAATCGACGTGCCCAGTTTCAACGGAAAAACCCTTACCAAGGCACCCGTTGGTAAAAGCCGCACACTCCAACTGTCGCGCACCAAGTTCTCAAAGCCTCTCGAAAACTACACTACGTTGGCCTTGCCTTCCCTCCGTCTGGGCAACATCATCGGGCATCCCACCCTCGGATGGGACGATACCGACTTCAGGATACCCGAGGGTGTACCCGCCGTCTATAACGACGAATGGGCTCTCAATGACGTTTTCACCGATGGCGACTATCCCGTGGCCATCTATGGGCGTAAGCCTAACGACAAGAAACTTCCTTGGGGAGAAACCGAACAGGACATCTCTTGTCGTGGGCGCGACCCGCATCTCATCATGCTCCTCGATCCTTCCAAGCAGGTGAAGAAAGTCTATAATACCCGCAACCTTACCATCACTGCAAAGGACAGTCTCTTCCAACGAGTGGAGTGGGCCGTGGTGAAAGACGGAATCCTCTATTTCTCAGAGTGCACCATTACTGCCCCCGACGCCGAATCTCAGGGCAACTATCTAGTGGCCGTGGATACCAAGACCGACAAGACGCTCTGGATGAGCAAGCCCCGCACCGTGAATTCAAGCAACTTCCTGATTGTAGATAATTCCATCATCTGCGGATTGGGCGGCTCTGGCATCACCGACTATATCTACGTGCTCAACCGATACACCGGCGTCAAGACTCGCGAGTACTGGATACCCTCCGCTGCCGAATGGTTTGCTATCGGCGAGAACAATATGCTCTACGTCACTCTCTACGACAAGCACGTGGCCTTCAAGCTGGCACGATAGCTTGTAGGGTTGTGCCGAATTTGTGCAGATGATCTGCACTTTTTGTGCAGGGCCTTTGCACAATTTGTGCAACCCATCCGCACAATTTGTGCATCGCATCTGCACAATTTGTGCAAACGCGTGTGCACACTTGTGCCCAAAATTAAAAGGGGAACTGGAGCACATTCACATAGTGGTCGTATGTGGGTGCCTGCTGGTAGCCGTTGCGTCTGAAGAGATCGGCTATCTGCTGTTGTTGCTTCACGTTGAGCATCCGTTCGCCGTTGTTGTAGCGGTAGTAGTTGCGGCGGCCAAGCATCGAGTAGATGGCATCGCGCATGCGAGCAAAGTCATCGTGCTTCACACCGTCGAAGAGGTGGCTCATTCCCCAGGCCTCCGTATCGTAGCGTTCGGCCACATACTTACGGCACTCGTCGCCCTTCAGGGCGTGGGGAGTAACGCAGTTGGCAACAATCATATCTGCCGGTGCAAACCTTGCGGCCATGAAGCGCAGGCAGATATCTTTCATTTTACAATTCTCGTTGAAGCAGAGTGCCCATCCGTTGGGCACGTTTTCGAAATTAAAATCCTTGTTTAGCATGTTTTTTCTGTGGCGGATCCTTGCCGTTTTAAAATGTTATACATAATTATTTTGACTCTGCAAAGATACAAAATTTATGGCCTAAATGCAATAGTTTCGGTGTGTTTTTTCCTCAATAATACCATGAAAATGCCGCTCTCTTTACCCGCTGAAAGCAAGCCTGATAAAGGCCTCGCGAGTCCTAAGGGCTGAAAGAGTAACTATTTGTTGATTTTTTGATGGCTTTTGGGATTTTTTTTCGTACCTTTGCAACAACTATTACTAACGAACACAAATTAGTTTGTATGAAGAGATTAATCTTAGGGGCAGCAATGATGACTGCCACCTTGGGCGTATCAGCCCAGAAAACCATGAAAGCGCCTGCAGGCGGGAAGGCTATTAGTGATGAACTGATCGGTATCTTCTTCGAGGATATCAGTAGTGCTGCCGACGGCGGACTCTATGCTGAACTGGTGCAGAACGGCTCGTTCGAGTATAGTCCTGTGGAACGCGACGGATGGGGACCAGGCACGGCTTGGCGCATGGCTCGTCCCGGACACTCGCTGGGCAACTTGGAGCCGCGTATGGACAACGCCATACATCCGAACAATCCCACCTACATGCGTCTGTACATTGAGCGCGTGAAGGAGTATTATGACTACAAGGGATGGAAGGGATTCGGACTCCAGAACGATGGCTTCGACGGATTCTCGGTGAAGGCCGGGGCTAAATATGACTTCTCGGCTTTCTTCCGGAATGTGAAGGGAGGCCAGAAGCAGGTTCGCGTGGTGTTGGCAGAGCCGCAGGGATGGGGCAAGGACCCAAAACTGCTGGCCGAGGCTACCCTTGAGGTGGGCGACCAGTCGTGGAAGAAATATGCTTGCGTGCTGACGCCTGCAGAAGAGTCGCAGAAGGCTGTGCTGCAAATCCTGGTGCTCAATCAGGGCGTTATGGACGTTGACATGGTTTCGCTGATGCCCGAAGATACCTATAAGGGTCATGGCCTGCGTAAGGATCTGGCTCAGGCACTGGCCGACCTGAACCCGAAGTTCCTGCGTTTCCCCGGCGGATGCGTGGTGCATGGCGGCGGCGACGGATTCTGGAACACTTATCGCTGGAAGACCACCGTGGGACCGAAGGAGCAGCGCCGTGCGCTGAAGAATACGTGGGGCTACCATCAGTCGATGGGACTGGGCTACTATGAGTATTTCCAGCTTTGCGAGGATATCGGCATGGAGCCGCTCCCGATTCTGCCTTGTGGTGTGAGCTGCCAGGGAACCAACGGCGGCTGGGGCATGAAGGACCAGGCTCAGGACGTGGTTCCCATGAGCGAGATGGACGAGTGGGTGCAGGATGCGCTAGACCTGATAGAGTGGGCTAACGGCGATGCCACGACGAAGTGGGGTAAGGTGCGTGCTGAGGCTGGACACCCGAAGCCTTTCGGACTGAAGTATCTGGGCATCGGCAACGAGGAAAGAATTTCGCCTGAGTTCACCGAGCGCTTTAAGTATATGTATGAGAAGGTGACGAAGGCTCATCCCGAGATCATCATTGTGGGAACGGCCGGACCTGGCTCTCATCCTGGCAATCCTGACTATGAGAACGGATGGAAACTGGCCGACGAGCTGGGAATGCCCATCATGGACGAGCACTACTATGAGCCACGCGACTATTTCCTGAAGAGTCGTCAGTATGACAAGTACCCGCGCGACCGCAAGACGAAGGTTTATTTGGGCGAGTATGCCGCCAAGGATAAGAAACTGATTGACGCGCTGGCAGAAGGTCTTTATCTGCTCCATGTGGAGCGTAACGCCGACGTGGTGGTGATGACGAGCTATGCTCCGCTCTTCGCCCGCAAGAATGCCACTAACTGGAATCCCGACCTGATCTACTTCGACAATGAGCGTCCTTACCTGACTTGCAGCTACTACATCCAGCAGTTGTTCGGTCAGTCGAGCGGTAACTATTACTATGGCGACTGCGTGAAGATTAACGATCAGACGGACCTGCAGGAGCAGTCGGTCATCCTGAACACCAAGACGCGCCAGCTGTTCGTGAAGCTCTGCAATGCCAGTGCCGATGCCAAGACAGCAAGCATCGACCTGAGCCGCTTCAAGGGACTGAAGAAGGTGATGAAGAAGACGGTGCTGAGCGGTCAGCCGGAGGATGAGAACAACTTCGAGAAGCAGCCCATCGCTCCGAAGACGGAAACTATCAAGGCTCAGAAGAAGATGAAACTTGACTTGGCTCCGTATTCATTTGTGATGCTGAAAGTTAGTCTGTAGAGTCTATCCCAATAAAAAAACCTCCCCTCGGGGAGGTCTGGAGGGGGTTAATAAAGGTGGAACTTCAAACGAGTTCCACCTTATTTATATCTTGCTCTTTGTCGCAATAGTGGCATTTCAATATGCCGTGGTCTTTGTCGATGACGTGGAAGATGGTTTTCATCGGCTCGTTGTTGGTGATGCACTTCGGGTTGTTGCACTTCACGATGCCGCGCAGTTCGTCGGGGGTCTTCACGGTTTTCTTTTCCACCACCTCGTAGTCCTTGATGATGTTGAGCACCACGTTGGGCGCTACAACCGAGAGTTGCGACACCTCATCGTCGGTGAAGAACTTGTCCTGCACCTTAATGATGCCTTTCTTGCCCACGAGCATCGATGGATAGTTGTTGCCAATGGTGACGATAGTCTTCATATTTTGAAGGCCCAGCATGTTGGCCACCTGGAAAGTCTTGTCTGCCGGGATATGGTCGATTACGGTGCCGTTTTCGATGGCGGCCACGATTCTTTCTTTCTTGTTCATAATGGTTCTGACGGAATTAGATGATGGTCTTGTCGTTTAATACGTCTTCGTAGGTGATGCCCAGCACATCGCAGATGATGGCCTCGCGGGCATAGAGTCCGTTCTGGGCCTGCTGGATGTAGTAGGCATGTGGGTCTTCGTCCACGTCGTAGGCAATCTCGTTCACTCGGGGCAGGGGGTGCAGGATTCTCATGTTTTCCTTGCAGTTCTTCAGCATGTCGGCCTTTAGTATATAGACGTTTTTCACCCGTTCATATTCCATGAGGTCGGAGAAGCGTTCCTTTTGCACGCGCGTCATATAGATAATGTCGGCATCGGCGATAACCTTCTCGTTGAAGGCCGTATGCTCTGTGAACTTGATACCGTGTTCCTTGCAATAGAGTTTGTATTCGTTGGGCATGGCCAGTTCCTTAGGCGCAACGAAATGGAACGTGGGGTTGAAATGACGCATGGCCATGATGAGCGAGTGCACGGTGCGTCCGTATTTCAGGTCACCCACCAGATAGATGTTGAGATTCTCCAGTGTGCCTTGCGTCTGATAGATGGTGTAGAGGTCGAGCATACATTGCGAGGGATGCTGGTGGGCACCGTCGCCGGCGTTGATGATGGGTATGGGTGCTATCTCGCTGGCATATTGGGCTGCTCCTTCGATGTAATGGCGCATGGCAATCACGTCGGCATAGTTGCTGACCATGAGGATGGTGTCTTTGAGTGTTTCGCCCTTTGTTCCACTGGTAATCTTTGGGTCGGCAAAACCGATGACACGGGCACCGAGCCGGTTGGCTGCCGTTTCGAAACTCAGGCGTGTGCGGGTGGATGGTTCGAAGAAAAGTGTTGCCACCACTTTTCCCTTAAGTAGTTCGCGATTAGGATGTTTTTCGAACTCCTGTGCCATCTTAATCATGTAGAGAATCTTCTCTTTCGTAAGGTCGGCAATTGTTACAAAATTATGTTTTTCCATTGCTACTTGTATGATTGTTTGCAAATTCGCGTGCTAAGTTACGCATAATTTTTGGTTTAAGGTTGATAATTTCAAAGAAATGTTGTATTTTTGCATCAAAATTCTGAAAATGCGACGAAATTTCATACGTATCCTATGGACGCTGATAGCCGTAGTGGGCATCGGCCTCATTGTTGGTTTCTTTTCTATATGGTTCGGATTGATTGGCTATATGCCTGATATTGAGGACCTGCAGAATCCTATTAGTAAATATGCTTCGATCGTATATTCGGCTGATGGTAAGCAATTGGGCACTTATAACCAGAACCAGCAGAACCGTATCATGGTGGATTATGAGCATCTGCCCAGTGGATTGGTGGCCGCGTTGGTGGCTACTGAGGACGAACGTTTCTACGAGCATTCGGGAATAGATTTCATCGCCTTGGGGCGTGCCATCGTCAAGCGTGGACTGATGGGGCAGGAGAGTGCCGGTGGTGGTTCTACAATTACGCAGCAACTTGCCAAGCAACTCTATTCAAAAACGGCTAAGACAAAGATGGAGCGATTACTCCAAAAGCCGATAGAGTGGGTGATAGCCATCAAGCTGGAGCGCTTCTACACGAAAGAGGAAATCGTCGCTATGTATCTCAATTATTTCGATTTCCTGCATAATGCCGTGGGTATCAAGACAGCGGCTAAGACTTATTTCAACAAGGAACCTATCGATCTGACGCTCACGGAGTCGGCCACGTTGGTCGGCCTTTGCAAGAATCCTTCATTCTACAATCCTGTACGCTATCCCGAACGCAGCCGTGAGCGCCGTAATGTGGTGCTCTCGCAGATGGTGAAGTCTGGATATCTTTCAACCGCTGAGTACAATTCTGCCAAAGACCAGCCGCTTACGCTCAATTTCCATCGTGCCGACCATAAGGAGGGACTTGCTCCGTATTTCCGAGATTTCCTGCGCCGTTACATGATGGCAGACAAGCCTAACCGCAAGGACTATTTCGAGTGGAATATGAATCAATTTGTGATTGACTCAATCTCATGGGAAACGGATCCACTTTATGGATGGTGTAAAAAGAATAAGAAACGCAACGGCCAGAACTACAATGTTTATACAGACGGTCTTCGCATCTACACCACCATTGATACCCGTATGCAGAAATATGCGGAGGAAGCTGTCTATAAGCATATCGTGACAGACCTTCAGCCCGCATTTAACAGGGAGAATAAGTACAAGAAGAATGCTCCATATAGTTCTACGGCAACTAAAAAGACGATTGAACAGATACTTGTCCGCACGATGAGACAGACCGACCGTTATCGTGCTTTGAAGAAAGCAGGTGCTTCGGAAGAAGAGATCCGCAAGTCGTTTAATAAACCCGTGGAGATGAGCATCTTCACATATCGGGGTGAAATCGATACGGTGATGACTCCTATGGACTCTATTAAGTATTACAAGCATTTCCTCCGTGCTGGTTTTATGAGTATGGATGCGCATACAGGTGCTGTGAAAGCCTATGTGGGTGGCGTCGACTATGAGCATTTCCAGTATGACATGGTATCGCTGGGTCGCCGCCAAGTGGGTTCTACCGCTAAGCCATATCTTTATGCGCTCTCTTTGGAACATGGATATTCTCCTTGTGACGTGGTGCCATGCCAGCATCACAACTATGGCAATTGGTCTCCTCGCGGTAGCGCACGCGGTATGGTTACGCTGAAGTGGGGATTGCAGAACTCAAACAACCTCGTGACGGCTTATCTGATGAGTCGCCTGGTGCCTAATGACTATCGTCAGTGTGGTGTTGTATATCTGGATATGCTTAACAAGTTCGGAATCAATACGCCTGGCATTTATCCTTCTTTGCCTCTCTGCTTAGGTGCATACGAAGCCAGCGTGAAGGAGATGGTTGGCGCCTATACGGCTTTTGCCAATCATGGCATTCGCAACACACCGATGTTTGTAACTCGTATCGAAGACAGTAATGGTGAGGTTGTTGCCAATTTCCAGCCGATGATGGGAGAGGTCATCAGTGACGACAATTCGTATAAGATGATTGACATGCTCAAGGCCGTAATAGATCATGGTACGGGCGCGCGCATGCGTAATAGATACAATATGAAGTGCGAGATGGGCGGTAAGACAGGTACTACCAACGATAACTCTGATGGATGGTTCATTGGCTTTACTCCCCGTTTGGTAAGTGGTGCTTGGGTAGGCGGTGAAGACCGTGATATCCACTTTGACAATGCAAATCTTGGTCAAGGTGCAAATGCGGCACTACCTATCTGGGCATATTATATGCAAAAAGTATTTGCCGACCGTTCTCTCGGATATAGAGAAGACGAGAAGTTCGATATTCCGGAAGACTTCGATCCATGTGGCCGGAAAAATTCAGATACAGAATCTGCAGGAATCGAAGACGTGTTTGAATAGACGTCATGATTTGATTTATGTCAAGAAAGCAGAAAAAGTTTCGGATTTCTAAAAAATTCCCTTCAAGATATTTGGAGGGAAATTATTTTTTGCGTACCTTTGCACTCGCTTTTAAGGATAACACCAAATAAGAGCACTTGAGACGAGCAAGCACGCTGACCCAACGAGTTGGGTTTGTGTAAGCGACACTCTCTCGCAAACAAGAGAGCGATCTTTGAATAAGATTTACATAAAGACAGAGAAGTAGTACAAGAAGCAGGTGCTTTCTATGTGTATTATATAATGTACGTGAGGAGGCACTTGGGTAGATACGAACCGTTTGATTCTAACTTGTAACATACGGATGAGCGTCCTGTTGACAGA